>Ga0210006_1000593_pt1 | contig 28118 bp, 21 predicted proteins | sample CryGey02umfilter_2_FD_185452 | JGI IMG/M metagenome (GOLD analysis project Ga0210006, IMG submission 185452) | Groundwater microbial communities from aquifer in Utah, USA - Crystal Geyser 4/10/14 0.2 um filter (SPAdes) (version 3) | ecosystem: Environmental > Aquatic > Deep subsurface >... | reverse complement strand
TACCGCCTTGATACTCCATCGCATAATCGAAAAAACTTGGTTGCATAATATTTCTCACTCTTTTTTTAGTTCTTTTATTTTATCTAATTGGCTCTGAAATTTTGTTGTTTAATCAGAGGGTTCAATTAAATAATAACTTTTTTTTCGTATGTTGAGGTGAAACTTCTAATATTGACTGATGGTCGGTCATTTATTATTTTTTAAGAACTCATCAGATAGACTTCCTTTAATCGACTGCTGGTCAGTTAAATATTTTAAGGTTAGGTCATGGCAATTATTGTAGATAAAGTTCAAAAAAGAAAAGATATTGCGCTTGCGTGTAAAGAACTTTTTATTGAGCAGGGAATAGAAAATTTAACTATCTCGCAAATCACTACGAATGCAGGGATAGGCAAAGGCACACTCTACGATTATTTCAAAAATAAAGAGGATATTGTTTTTGAAATAGTCAATATACTCGTGGAAGAGCGAAATATTATAAAAGAGCAAAAACTTTCACAAATAAGTAGAACAAAAGATAAAGTCAAGCTCTTTTCAACTTTCTTTTATAGTGAGGAAGATGCAGAGTTAAGAGCTATTTATAAAGAGTTCATCTCTATCTCACTCCTGAAACAAGATGAAGATAGGATAGCGTATCAAACAGCGTGCACGAACAGTTATTATGAATGGTTTAAAAAAATCATTCAAGAGGGCATAGATAAAGGTGAACTTATTCAAAAGTCGGGAAGATTTGCCAGAGGGCTTTTTGTTATGGCAGAGGGAATGTTTATAACGAGTGAAGTAACCAACAGTATTGAAAACTTAGAAGAAGAGATTCATAACAATATAGATGCAATATTTGATTTAATAGAGGTGAAAAAATGAAAAGATTATTCGTTTTACTACTCCCCGTACTTATCTATGGAGAGGGCTTAAAAGAGTTGATAAACGTATCAACAAAACAGAACGATTTACTCCTATCAAAAGAGTTAAGTAAAGAGTCTAAAGCAAAAGATTTAGAGTCAAAAGAGAGTGGATACTTTCCAACTCTAGACCTCGGTGCTTTTTACAAAAGAGATGATGAAGCAAGTCCATTTCAAGCAGGTGATGTTTATAGTGGTTTTGCAAAACTCTCATACAACATCTACGATGGAGGAAAAAGAAGCTCCAATGTAGATCAAGCAAAAGAGGAGTTCCAATCCTCCTCTTATGAGAGCCAAGCAACAAAAAAGAGTATGGCACTTCAGATTACACAAGACTTTTTTAATCTTAAAAGTTTAGAAGCAGCGCTTGAGTCTAAAGTAGAAGCTCAAAAATCTTTAAAGGCACAACTTCAAAGAGTAGAGAGATTTTATGAGGCAAAGATTGCTACAAAAGAGGATATAGATAGACTGCAATCTTCCTATGACACTACTACCTATGAGATGGAGTCTATAAAGTTTCAAATCCTCTCACTTAAAAAATCATTGGAGTTAAAGGTTGGTAAATCCATAACTACTCTAGAAGACTCAAGTTTTGAAAAGGTGAGTTTTGACAAATATATGACCTTAGATGCAACAAAAGCACTTATCTCAAAAGAGGACTCTTTACGAAGTCTTTCTGAGTCAATAGATAGTATCTATTATCCAAATATTAAAATAGAAGATACTTATAGCCTATATGGTTATTCAAGAGATGAAGCATTTGCAAAGGCTGGTGTTACTCCACTTGATAATCAAAATACATTGATGCTAAGTCTGAACTTCAGACTTTTTGATTATGGTGCAGTGGCAAAAACAAAAGAGGCGGTTTTACTTACTTCTAAAGCTTTAAATGCTCAAGTGAGCTATCAAAACAAAGAGCAAGAGATGCAGTTTGCGTTAGCACTCTCTCGTATAAATACAGCAAAGTTAAAGATTGCAAGTTCAAAGAGTGCACTGACTTCTGCTCAGAGCGCCTTTAACACCATTGAGAAGAAGTATGATGCAGGTATTGTGGATTATGTAGTGTATCTGGATGCTTTAAGTAAAAAGACAAGTGTAAAAGCATTGTATGAGAGTAGTTTAAATGATTTAGAGTTTGCGTATGCAACGTACTATTTCTACGCAGGAAAAAATATTGAGGAGTTTATAAAATGAGAGCGATTGTATTAGGTTTATGTTTAAGCGTTTTAAGTTTAAGTGCGAGTGAGATTTATGCGAGTTTTAATGTAGAGGCACAAAAGAGTGCAAATCTTGCCTTTATTGCGAGCGGTATCGTCAATAGTGTAAAAGTAGATGTTGGTTCCTCTGTAAAAACGAATGATATTTTGGCAACTTTGGAAAACAGTGATATAGAAGCTATTTTAGAGAGTTCAAAAACAACGCTAGAGTATGCAAAAAAAGATTTTGATAGACAGACTAAAATCAAAAAACTCATAGATGAAGGAACATTTGACAGCTATGCCTATAAGTATGAAAATGCAAAAAATCAGTTGGCATATCAACAATCACTCTTTAACAAAACATTTTTACAAGCTCCTTTTGATGGTGTTATCTATGAAAAAGCGATAGAAGTTGGGGATGCAGTGAGTGGCATGATGCTCAAAACTGTGTTCAAAATTCAGAGTGAGAAAAAAAGAAAATTGGTTCTCTCTTTTGACCAAAAATATAACAAGCAAGTAGTGGTCGGTCAAACCTTTAAGTATAAGGTAGATGGGGATGAAACAGTGTATCAAGGTGTGATTTCAAAAGTAATTCCACATGCCAATGCAAACAACAGAAAAGTTCAAGCAGAAGTAGAGGCTGAAGGTTTTATGGTTGGACTCTTTGGCGATGGTACTATCATCACTTCTGAGAAGTAGTCACAGATGTATAAAATAGCAATAAAGAGACCAATAGCCACATTAATGTATGTGATTACATTAGTTATATTTGGTAACATGAGTTATAAATCTATGCCATCCGCACTCTTTCCAAACATAGATTTTCCTATGGTTACAGTAAAGACAATCTATCCTGGTGCAGAGTCAAGTACAGTTGAATCACAAATCACAGATAAAATAGAAGAAGCTATCTCAAGAATCGGTGGTGTGGATAGTATTATGTCCACAACGAGTGAGGGTGCGAGCGTTGTTATGGTTAAATTCTTTTTAGAGAGAGATATTAACGAAGCAACGAATGATGTGAGAGATAAGGTCTCCTCGGTTGTTTTACCGCGTGGGGCAAAAATGCCACTTGTAAGTAAACTTGATATTGGTGGAGCTTCGGTTATCAATGTTTTTTTAACTGCAAAAAAAGATAATTTGCAAGCTCTTATGACATTTACAGATGAGAAGGTAAAGCCTCAACTTCAAAAAATAAATGGAGTCGGTGCTATTAATGTTGTTGGTTATAAAGATAGAGAGATTAAAATCTTTCCATCAACAAATCTTTTAAACAAATTTGGCATAACAATCTCAGAGTTAAACTCTATTGTTGAAAGAGAAAATGTAAAAATAGGTGGTGGTAAACTTATCACTTCCACACAAGAGTACACCCTTAAAACGAAAGCAGATTCACTCAGTGTAAAAGAGCTTGAAAATATCATTATTAAAGATGATATTAGACTTAAAGATATTGCGAGAGTAGAAGACACTATGAGTGATGCTAAAAGTTATGCCTCTTATAATGGTCTTGAAGGTGTTATGCTAGAAGTACAAAAAATATCTGGAACAAATACCCTTGATATTATAAAACGAGTTCAAGTTACTATTCCTGCAATCACGAAAATGGCTGGAGATGCGTATGGTGTGCAAGTACTTCAAGATACTTCTCCTTTTATTATTCACTCTTTAAAAGATGTTGAGTTTGATCTGATTTATGGTGCATTTCTGGCTGTAATTATTATATTTTTCTTTTTAAGAAATGTAACGATTACTTTAGTGTCGGCACTCTCTATCCCAATCTCTATCATGGGAACTATAGCTTTAATGAACTATATGGGTTTTGACTTAAACAAGATGACTCTTATCGGGCTTACGCTCTCTATTGGTATTATTATCGATGATGCGATTGTTGTTTTAGAAAATATCTATAAAAAGATGGAAGCTGGCATGGGACGATTTGAAGCAGCTTTTGAAGGTACAAAAGAGATGGCTTTTACAATCTTAGCAATCTCTGCGATGCTTCTTGCCGTGTTTATTCCAGTAGCAAATATGAGTGGTATTGTTGGTAAGTTTTTTGAGAGTTTTGCTATGACGGTTGGTTTTGCAATTGTCATCTCTTTTACGATTGCAATGACATTTATGCCAAGTTCGAGCGCGATAGTTTTACATAAAGGCGAGAGCTGGTTTTATAATTTTACAGAGCCATTTTTTAAACTTTTAGAAAAAGCATACGATGTAACACTCAAAATGGTTCTTCGATTTAAAATCATAACTTTGGCTTTAGTCTTAGTGATTTTTTTCGCGAGTTTAAGTCTCTTTCCGAAAATTGGTATGGACTTTATACCAAAAGAGGATAAATCAGAGTTTGAGATTAAGTTACAAGCGGACTCTGGGATTTCACTAGAAGAGATGATAAGAAAGTCCAAGGAAGTTGAAGACCTCGTACGAAGTGACAAAGCTGTTGAATTTACAACGCTGAGTGTTGGTTATAACAGTGTTGCTGAGAAGAATAAGTCTTTAATCTATGTGAAGTTGGTAGAGAAAGATAAGCGAGCGCTTAATCAAGAAGAAATCATACAAGATTTCAGAGGTAAACTCAAAGTTTTTACAAAAGATTTAAAGATAACAGCGGCAGCAATACCAAATATCAAAGGAACGGGAGTTTCTGTTCCTTATCAGATTATTTTAAAATCAGACTCTTTTGAAGATTTGGCTGTAGCTAGTAAAAGTTTAACGGATTATCTTGCCCAGAAAAAAGGGTTTGTGGACATCGACACAAACTTGGATGCAGGAAAACCTCAAATTGACATCAATATCTTAAGAGAAAATGCAAATAGATTGGGTATCTCAGCTTCACAGATTTCACAAGCAATTTCGACTGCTTTTTCAAGTGATTTAGAGATTTCATACTTTGAAGAGAATGGGAAACAGTACAATATTACTTTGAGATTTGATGATAAAAACCGTGTAAGTTTAGAAGATATTAAAAAGATTCAACTTAGAAGTAAAAGTGGAGAGTTGGTCTATTTAGATGGTTTGGTGACATTTACAAAAACCACCTCTTTGGCTTCTATCAATCACTTTAATAGACAGAGACAAGTTACAGTGTATTCTGACCTCTTTGGACTCGATTTGGGTGGGGCTGTGAATTACACCAAAGAGAAAATTGACTCTCTTATGCCAGAGGGTGTAACGTATAGATTTACAGGGTTTGCAGAGGAGATGGTAAAAACTGGACAGGCTTTTGGTGCGGCTATTGGTTTGTCTATTATTTTAATGTTTATTATTTTGGCTGTTTTATATGAGTCATTGATTCAACCAATTATCATCATGGTTGCATTGCCATTAAGTATTATTGGGGTTATGCTTGCACTCTATCTAAGCGGACTTCAATTTAGTCTTTTTGTTATGATTGGATTTATGCTTCTTATGGGAATGGTTGGAAAAAATGCAGTTTTACTTGTAGACTTTGCAAACAATGCTATGAAAAGCGGAAAAAGTGCAGATGAAGCACTCTTAGAAGCTGGAGAGAAAAGACTTCGTCCAATTCTCATGACGACTATTGCTATGGTATTTGCAATGCTTCCATTAGCACTGAGCACAAGTTTAGGAAGTGAAACAAAAGCACCAATGGCAATCGCAGTTATTGGAGGTCTTGTGAGCTCTATGGTCTTAACTTTACTTGTTGTTCCTGTTATATACAGACTTATTAACCCCGTGGATAGATGGTTAAGAAAGTTTTATGAAAACAAAAGTGTTACAAACTAATTTAGAAACAATTTCATGTAGTTACGACTCTCTGTTGTAACTACATAACCCCTCTTTACTTCTTTCATCTTATCTCTTTGTAATTTCCACATGCCACTCAACGAATGTTTTCATACTTTAAGAAAAAAACAGTAAAATCCATCTTGTTTTTAGTTTAAATAAAGAATTTTTTTAAGGTAGATTGTGAAATTAAAATCAAAAATATTACTCTTTTTAGCCGCTATTTTTTTGTTGTTTTCTATGATTGTTTGGCTTTATTCAATGCTATTAAGTGAAAGAACAAATGAAGAGTGGGGAAAAATATATGTCAAAAGTCAAATTAATTTTGACAAAAGCAGAGCTCTTCTTCCAATTATGCGTGAGATTACTGTAATAAAACAGATGTCAAGAGAGCATGCACTTATCCAGATGGCACTCAATGATGAAAATGCAACCCTTAGAGAAAAGGGTTTAGAAGTACTTGAGCGGTATCGATTGAAATTTCAAGATAAAAGTTATTTCGCTGCATTCCTTAAATCACAAAACTACTACTATAACAATAGCACAAATGATTATGCTCAAAATCGACTTGCCTATAAACTCTCTAAGGAGAATAAAGAACATCGATGGTTTTATGACGCGATACTGCTTGGTGATGAGTACCAAATCAATATAAATAGAGATACTATGCTTGGCGTAACAAAAGTTTGGATAAACCTTTTGTTAAAAGATAATAATAATCAAACCATAGGCATTATTGGCACTGGTTTTGATCTGAAAAAGTTTTTAAAAGAGTCCGTTGATCTCAAGCAAGAGGGTATTTATAATGTTTTTATAAATAAAAGTATGTCTATACAGCTTGAAAGAGACTCTGAACTTATTGATTACTCTAGTTTGAGCGTGCCTTATGAAAAGCATAAAACGCTCTCCTTAATTATAAAAAATGATGAAGAGATTCAAAAAATAAAAGAGGAGATGCTTAAGCTTGAGCACTTAGATAAAGAGAATAGTATTAGTACTTTATGGATTGAGTACAAAGGCAAAAAACAACTCCTAAGCATGATTTATTTAAAAGAGCTTGGCTGGTATGGCATAACTATCATCAATGCAAAAAAGTTGATACTTCTCAATAATTTTAGTGTTTTTCTTGTTTTTTGTATCGCTTTTCTTATTGCTTTAGTTGTGATTAGTATTATCTATAATAGACTTTTATTAAATCCAATTACTAGACTTAAGAAGATTATGAGAGAGGTAGAACATGGAAAATATGAGCAACATATTCCAATAATCGGAAGCGGAGAAATAGCAGAACTCTCTAAACAATTTAAAAGTATGTTGGAGTTTGTGATACGAAACAATAGTGAGCTTGAGAGTAAAATAGAGGAGCGCACGGCAATTTTAAAAGAGAGTCAGCAGGAGATTAGTTCTATCTTAGAAAATGTGGATGCTTTTATACATATCAAAGATGTAAACTGCAAATATACTTACGCAAACAAAAATGTAATTCATTTTCTAGGTCTACCTTTGGATGAAATTCTTACAAAAGATGACACTGCTTTTTTTGATGAAAATACGGCGAATATGATTAGAAAGAATGATTTGCATGTCATTGAAAAGGGTATAAAAGTTGAAGTTGAAGAAACAATAACAAACCCATTAAACAATGAAACAAAAGTTTTTTTATCCATTAGAACACCTCTGTTTAGAAAAGATGGTTCAGTCTATGCAATTTGTACAACATCTTCTGACATTACGCAGAGAAAGCTAGCAGAGAAAAAGATACATGATTTGGCATCTTATGATACCCTTACGCAATTACCAAACCGTAGGCTATTGATGGAACGACTAGAACAAGCAATGACTCTTAGCTATAGAAACAAGTTTTATGGCGCTGTAATGTTTTTAGACTTGGATAATTTTAAACCACTTAATGATACCTACGGGCACGATAGAGGAGACAACCTTCTCGTAGAAGTTGCAGCGCGCATAAGTTCATGCCTAAGAGATATTGATACTGTGTCACGCTATGGTGGAGATGAGTTTGTTGTTTTACTGTGTGAACTCTCTCTTGAGAAAGATGAAGCAAGCAAGTCTGCAAGAGTGGTTGCAGAGAAAATACGTGTATCACTTGAAAAACCTTTTATCCTTAATGTACTATCTGAAAATGAAGAAAAAAGGATTGAACATAAGATAACTGCAAGTATAGGGGTGACTCTTTTTATGGATAATGATGTTACTATAGAAAATGTGTTGAAATCCGCTGATATTGCAATGTATAAGGCAAAAGAGTCTGGACGCAATACAATACATTTCTCATCTTAAATTTAAAAATACATTGTAGGAAAGGCGAGCGTGACAAGTAAAAAACAACTAAAAAAAGAGCTGATAATCCAATCTGCACTAGAGCTATTTGCCTCAAAAGGGTTCTATAGCACAACCATACCTGATATCGCATCTTCTGTGAAGATTAGCGTTGGAAGTATGTATAACTATTTTACATCCAAAGATGTTTTAGCCAAAGAGATTATCAAATATATCTCTCTGTATTTGGGCAATAAATTACAAAATATAAATGAAGAGAAAATATCTACAGAAGAAAAAACAAAAAAAATAGTTGAAGTCTATTTTAAAACGGCCTCTTTAAAACCTGAAATGATAGACTATTTTTTAAGAATCTACCTCTCAAACCGTGAAGTTTTTAAAAATGGGTGCGAGGGTATGATATGTGTCAATGAGTTTGTGACAGAGATAATGATCTATTTTGAAGAGGGTGTGCGATGTGGAGACTTACGAGACCAAGACTTTTTTAGTGCTTTTGGTCTTTTCATGGGCTACTTAGGTGGGATGGTTTTTTTAAAAGGTGAAGAAATCCTCCCTAAAGCACTTGATACATATATTGATGATATCTCCTACAACATCTATAAAGCATTAAGTAAATAAGAGAGTATATGAAAATGATAAAACTCTTATGGCTTAGCGGAATAACTTGCAACGCTAATACACACTCATTTTTAAACTATCCCTTTATTGAGCAGTTTTTAAATGATTTTGAGTTTATATATCATCCTGTTTTAGACTCTTCTTACACGCTCCAAGAGATAGTTTCAAACGAGATAGAGTGTGATGTTTTACTCATAGAGGGTTCAATTTCTCCAGAGTTTCAAAGAGCTGATGTCTCTATAGAAGATATCATCAGAAAGTATGCTCCAAAAGTTCAAAAAATTGTTACCGTTGGTACATGTGCAACTTTTGGTGGTATCTTTAGCCAAAGTGATTACAAAGATGTAACGGGTTTACATTTTGACAAAGAGCAAAAAAATCAAAAGTTTGAAAATCTATTTGATAAAACTATCTCTATCTCAGGTTGCCCGATTCATCCTGAGATTTTAGTAAATACCCTCTATGCCATCAAAGGTGACATTGCATTACGTCTAGATAACTTTTTAAGACCAAAAGAGTTTTATGCCTATACAGTTCATAACGGCTGTGTGAGAAATGAGTACTTTGAGTACAAGGTAGATGCCCATCAATTTGGCGAACTTGAGGGTTGCATGTTTTATGATCATGGATGCCAAGCTCCATTTACACATGCCAGTTGTAACAAAATACTCTGGAACGAAGTAAATTCAAAAACAAGAGTAGGGCTTCCATGTTTTGGTTGTACCGAGCCAACTTTCCCAAAAGCAAATCTTTTCACTACAAAGAAAAATATGGGTGTTCCTGAAAATCTTCCACTCGGTGTAGGAAAAAGAGTTTATCTTACACTCGCAGGGATAACAAAAGCGTTTAAAATTCCTAGATTAGAAAAGAAGTTATTGGATGATTAAACTCATAGAAAAGATAGAGGGCGAAGCAAAGCTCAACTTTAGTTTCAAAGATGAAAAGATAGACTTTGTAACTATAGAGTTTATGTCTACAAGAAATATAGAAAATATCCTCAAAGGCAAACACGCTTTAGATGCCCTTGTTATAAATCCGAGGGTTTGCGGTATCTGTGGTCATGCACATCTTATTGCAACGGTTCAAGCACTTGAAGATTGCTATGAGGATTTAAAAATCTCAAATAAAGCAAAAATCATAAGAGAACTGACCTTAAACTTTGAACTTATACAAAATCATTTTAAGTGGTTCTATCTTACCTTACTTCCACTCTTTGGACATAAACAGCAAGTTCTAAAAGCTACTTATCCATCTCAACTTATGGCAAAGGCTATTGCACTTTTTGGCGGGCAGTATCCACATACTTCTTATACGATTGTCGGTGGTGTTGTTTGTGAACCTACAGAGATGGATATTATCAAACTCAACCACTACATTGATGAAACGATTCGCTTTTTTGAAAACAACTTAGTAAAAACGGATAGCAATAGTTTTTTACTCTCAGATAAAATAGATAAATTTTTAGAGTATGAAGGGGACTTGATTACTATCTTGCAACAGATAAAAGAGGATGATATGTTGGCTCTTGGCAAGAGTTATGACAGATTTATCTCTTTTGGTGAAAATAGCTATTTTAAAAAAGCGAAATCTATCAAAACGAAAGTCAATGATTCTGTTTCCATAGAGTATGTTAAAGAGTCTGATATACCCTCATCTTTTGCTAAAAGTGTAACTTTTAAAGAGAACTATTATGAAGTAGGACCACTTGCCCGCGCTATGATAAACAAAGCAGCACTTGTAAAAGATTCACATAGAAAATATGGTGATAGTATCTTTAGTAGAATCCTTGCAAGAGTTTGTGAGACCTCCCAACTTTTAGCACATTCAAAAAAACTGCTTGAGCGTTTAGATTTGAGTGAGCCTTCTTATATAAACCCCAATGTTGATATCTCTAAGATAAATGGAAGTGGCACCTCTGCTGTAGAGGCGGCAAGAGGTTCTCTGATTCATAAAGTTGAACTCCAAAATGGTATTATTCAAAACTATGAAATTATTACTCCAACACAATGGAACTTAAGTGGTGGAACGAAGAAAAAGCAGGGAGTCTCACAAAAAGCTATGATAGGCTTATCGGACACAAAAACTGCAGAACTTGTTTTTAAAACTTTTGATGTCTGTTCTGTCTGTACAACCCATTAAAATCATATAGTTTTTTTATCAAGTAAAAAGTTAAGTTTAAGTTAGATTCAACTAGAATTTAGTAAATGAATAACCATTCATGTTTTACATCATTAAAAAAAGAGGAGTAGATTATGATTGAAAGTAGAGAAGCTTTAGCTACTATGTTTAGCGCTAAAGGGTCTAAAGTTAATACAAATCGCGGTGCGGAGTATTATGATTCTTTAATGAAAACTATGACAAAAAGGCTAGAAGAGTTAGAAAAATCACCTGCCGCAACAAAAACATCCATTAAGAGTGTTTTAGAGGCGGAAGGTCTGACAAGAAGAGACTTTATGAAATGGGCTAGTGCAGCTTGTGCCGCTTTAATGCTTCCTTCAAACTTTACTCCTCTTATTGCAAAAGCTGCAGAGCTTATGAATAGAATCCCTGTTATTTGGATAGAACTTCAAGATTGTGCAGGTAACTCTGAAGCTATCCTCAGAAGTGATGCTCCAACAATTGATGAACTTATCTTGGAAACTATTTCATTAGAGTTTCATGAAACACTTATGGCAGCAGCTGGTCATCAAGCAGAAACACATTTAGATGAGGCAATGGAGACCTTTAAAGGGAAGTATCTTTGTGTAGTTGAGGGTGCAATTCCTTTAGCAATGGATGGTTTATATGGAACGATTGGAGCAAAGGCTGAGACTTTCAAAGACCACTTACTTCGTGTAGCTAAAGATAGTGCGGCAGTTGTAGCTGTGGGTACTTGTGCAACTTTTGGTGGTGTTCCAGCGGCAAGTCCAAATCCAACTGGAGCAGTTGGGGTTCAAGATGTTGTAAGAGGCAAAGCGATTATCAATATTCCTGCTTGTCCTGCAAACCCTGCAAATATTACAGGCACAATCCTTCACTTTGTCCTCTCAGGGCAAATTCCAGAACTCGATCACCTTAATCGTCCTAAATTTGCATTTGGATATAGAATCCATGACAACTGTGAAAGAAGAGCGCATTTTGATGCTGGAGAGTTTGTAGAAGAGTGGGGCGATCAAGGTGCTCAAAACAACTTTTGTTTATATAAAATGGGTTGTAAAGGTCCTATGACATATAACAACTGCTCTATTGTTCGCTATAACAGTGGTACAAACTGGCCTATTGGTGCAGGGCATGGTTGTATAGGGTGTTCTGAACCACAATTTTGGGATAAGTATGCACAAGAGAGACCTATGTCAGATACACACTTTAAAGCTCCAGGTGGCGGTGTAGAAAAAACTGTAGATGAGTTTGGATTAGGGATACTTACTGTTGCAGGTATTGGTATTGGTATTCATGCGGCGGCAAGTGTGATTGCTGGAAACAAAGAGGGAGATAAATAATGGCAACTAAACATATAATCGTAGATCCAATTACAAGGATTGAAGGGCATTTAAGAATCGAAGCGGTGATAGATGAGAATAATGTAATTACAGATGCATTCGCAAGTTCTACAATGTTTAGAGGGATTGAAACTATCTTAAAAGGGCGTGACCCAAGAGATGCTGGACTTTTGGCAATGAGAATATGTGGTGTTTGTACAGGTACACACTATCAAAGAAGTATAGAAGCGGTAGAAGATGCTTTTAAACTGACGATTCCTAAAAATGCAAGATTGGTTAGAAACCTGATTCAAGGGGCTCTTTATGTGCATGACCATGTTGTACATTTTTATCATCTCCATGCACTCGATTGGGTAGATATTACAGGTGCGCTTAAAGCGGACCCAAAGCTTGCAGCCGCGGAAGCACTGAAGTGGTGTGATACTCCGCATGGTGCAGGAGAGGGTGACCTTAGAGCTATCCAAGAGAGAGTTGGTAAGTTCGTAAAACAGGGGAGACTTGGAATCTTTTCAAATGCGTATTGGGGAAATAAAAACTATAAATTAACTCCAGAACAAAATCTTATCGCTGTAGCGCACTACTTGCAAGCACTTGATATGCAAAGAGATATGGCAAAAATGATGGCGATATTTGGTGGAAAAATGCCACATCCACAATCTTTGGTTGTTGGTGGAATCACTTGTGTACAAGATATACAAAATCCAGCAAGAATCGCTGAGTATAAATCTCTCTTGAACAAGGCGAGAAATTTTGTTAAAAACGCTTATTTGGTAGATGTTCTTATGGCTGGTACTGTCTATGCAGATGAAGCACTTGATGGAACAGGTGCTGGACTGAAAAACTTTATGAGTTATGGTGACTTTAAACTTGATGATACAGGTTTTTACAACGCATCGCAACTTTTTCCATCTGGTGTAGTCCTTAACGGTGACTTAAGTAAACTCTATCCACTTGACCAAACTAAGATAACAGAAGATGTCTCTCATGCTTGGTATGAAGGTGCAAGCGATAAAGGTCTTCATCCGTATGATGGCGTCACAAACCCTAAATATACTGGTTTAGAGAAAAAAGAAGATGGGTATGCATATCTCAAAACTAAAGAGAAATACTCTTGGATTAAGTCACCACTTTATGATGATACACGAATGGAAGTTGGTCCTCTTGCTCGTTTGGTTGTAGGTCTTGCTGCAGGTGACGCGAACTTTACAAAATATGCAACTGGCTTTTTAACAAAGCTTGGAAAAACTTTAGGTCTTCCTACAGCTGCTCCTGCTTCTGTAATTTTTTCAACTGTTGGAAGAACTGCGGCTCGTGCAATTGAGACGGAACTTATGGCAGATGTTATGATGGGGTGGGTAGATGAGTTAGCTGCAAATGTTGCATCAGGCGATGTAAGCACTTGGAGAGAGTTCGATTTTGACAAAGTAAGTAAAAATGCGAGAGGTTTTGGTATGGCTGAAGCTCCTCGTGGAGGTCTTGGTCACTGGATAGTTATCAAAGATGGAAAAATTGAAAACTATCAAACAGTTGTTCCATCGACATGGAATGCAGCTCCAAGAGACTATAAAGATAGAAAAGGTGCGTATGAATCAGCACTTGTTGGGACAAAGGTAGCGAATCCTGAACAGCCGCTGGAGATACTTAGAACTGTTCATAGTTTTGACCCATGTATTGCATGTGCTGTACATATTGTGGATACAAAAGGAAAAGAGCTTAGTAGTTTTAAAGTAAACACTAGCTGTGCCGTTTAAAAGGAGCCTGTTATGAGTTATAAACAAATCAAGAGGATGACAGGATTTATGAGAATCAACCATTGGGTGGTTGCTATCTCTATGATTGTTGCTATTGCAACTGGTCTTTATATCGGTCATCCCTACTATCAAAGTTTCATCGCAGACCCAGCTGTAGATAAATATGTAATGGCATGGAATAGATTAGCACACTTTATTGTAGCGATTATATTTGATGTGAGTAGTATTATCATTGCCTATTTGTATTTTTTCTCAAGATTTGAGAAACCCTATAAAAAGTTAATACCATCAGGGAAAAATATAAGTGAATTTTTTGCAGTATTGGTTAATCTTTTAACACTCAACCGTGTGAAAAAGTTTGATTCATCCCATACAGATAGTTTTAACTCGATATTTTTCTTTGTCTTTCACATGATGCTTATCTGGATGCTTTTTACAGGACTTCAGCTTTATGTCCATGGACTAGAATCAGGAATAAGTGCGATTGGTGCATGGTGGCCGAATGTCATTCATTTAACAACCGATTGGACAGTAGCCGCTACGGGTGGAACTTACATGGATGTCAGAATATCGCATCACTATACAATGTATGCTGTGATTGCTTGGATAATGTTTCATATTTACTACCAAGTATGGAGAACAATTTTTTGGAAAGAGGGCGATATCAACATTGTTGTTGGTGGAAGTAAGTTTGTAAAAGAAGAGATATAATTTTTATTTCCACATGCCAAGATACGACTAATATCTTTTAGTTGTATCTTGGCATTTTTATTTTAGAGGGGGTAGTTTTCAGTATGAGAACAGCTATAATAGGGGCAGGAACTGTAATCTATCAAGATGAAGGTGTTGGTGTATATGCTGCAAAGTATCTTGAAGAAAATTATACATTTTTAGATGATGTGACATTAGTTGATGGCGGAGTTTTGGGCTTTTTGCTAATGACATACTATCAAGAGTATGACAAAGTAATTATTATCGATACGATTACTATGGATGATGAAGTGGGTTCTATTTACAACTTGCCATCCGAAGAGCTTTTAGGGCTTGGAAGCTATAAGCAGACTGCGCATGAAGTAGAGATTGTCGAGATGTTAGAGATATGCTCACTCTTAGAGAGAATGGCGGATGTTAACATTATTGGTATCGTGCCAAAAGATATAGAGAGTGTAAATGTTGGCTTAAGTGATGCAATAAGAGCAAAGTTTGAGAGTTTGATAGACGCAACTCTTGCAGAGATAGATAAATCAGGCATAAAATACAAGAAAAACTTAGATAGAGTAACACTCGATGAAATAATAGAAAAATATGCGAATCCACAAAGTGAGTTTAAAAATGGCGATCAAGCAAGTAATTAAGTATAGTAGTGACAACAAATATTTCGCAGGTTTTTTACAGGCTATGATGCTAGAGAGTGGTATTGATGGAAGTATCACTCAAGCAGATGGAAGCATAGTTCTTAGACTCAATGAAAGTGATGAGAAAGCACTCAATGCGTTAAATGCATTAACAAGTAAATATTTACCTCACTCTCTCTTTTTAGGAGATATAGAGACTCTAAGTGTGGAGACTCACGGCGCACATACTCCCTTCACCTCTCCGACATATAATATCGCACCCTGTCCAAAGTGTATAGAGTTATTAAGTGACCCTGCAAGTCCCTTTTACTTAGATGATTCACTCCAATGCAACCACTACTCAAATGTGGCAAATCAACTCTTGGCAGATACAAATTACTACTCTCCTCACTACAGCCAAGGGAGTGAACTCTTAGTAACTGACCCAAGCGCTCTTTCGACACTCTTCTACATGACAGAGGATGAGATGAAAGCACTCTTTAGCATAGAAAAACCAAGCCTTAAAGTGACTATCAAAGATGAAACACTCAAAGAGATGAGTGGTAAAAATTTCATCTATATTAGCTCTGCTTCGAGCGTAAAAAGTAGTCTCGTAGCCTTAAATGCAAGAGAGAGCGGAATAAAGTATCTCTTTTTTCAACCCTATAACGAGTTAAAAGTGATGGTCGTTCAAAAAAATAGTACGATTATAAGAGATACAAAAAACATTGCGACTTCTCTTACTAACCTAGATAAAGATTCTGTAATCAACAGGTTTTTAAACATTGCACAAGAAGCGGGTTTTACAAACGGTGCTTTAGCTGCAAACCTAAGCAGAAAAAATGGTATCTCTTTTATACTCTCAAATGAGATGGGAAATAAAAGAGTCGTCAACTTTCAAACTTTTGTTTTAAAAGATGTTCTAGAGGGGATGAAAAAAGATGCAACGAAGTCAAAACTACTTCTAAACTTTGGAAAAGTATATCCTCAAATAGTGCAGGAGTTAGAGGAGAAGGAAGCCTATGATTTGTTTGAGACCATCGCCGCTATTTTAGAGTTGAGTGAAAAGAGCTTTGAAGCAGTGAGCGATAAAGCTTTAGAGTTTCGTGGAAATGGAGGTTTGAAAATAGATGCAAACTTTAGTGATGAAGGGTTTGATTATGCCTCCTTTTTAGGCTCTATCATGAGTTTTAAACTTGCAAATACAGATGCACACTATCTAGCATACTCCATTTTTGAAGCGCTTGGAGATATGAGCATCACAACGATCAATCAGCTCAAAACAAAGTTTAAAGTCAATCACTTTGTCATGATGGGTGATATGTTTGAAAACAGTGTTCTCTACAGTAGGATTTTGAGTAAATTTCAGTTAAGCAATCCGTACTTCCCCAAGGCCTTCGCCCTAGACGATTAATCTCTTCTCATTAACAAAGTGTTAAGATAGAGTTTAGTTCTCATTAACAGCCCTAGTCTATAATTTTGCTATTCAATTTAAAGGAGTTCATTATGAACAAAAAAATTATACTAAGTTTAGCTTCGGCACTGTTAGTGACATCCTCACTCTTCGCATCTGATGTTACCCCTCCTATGCAAAAATCTCAATGTCCACAAAAAAATTGTATGCAACAAAAAAGTTGCCCTCAACCACAAAACCCTAATGCTATGATGGGTAAAAAACATCATACAAGCAAAAGCCATTTTATCTCAGCTGTCAAGCACTTAAATCTAAGTGACGAACAAAATAGTAAAATCAAAGATATTATGAGACAAAATATGAAAAATATGCCAAAACCATACAGCGCTTTTAGTGAAGATGGTTTTGATAAAGCGATGTTTATTAAACTCTCAAAAGAGAGAGAAGATTCTAAGCTCCAAAAGAGAGCAGATATGATGGAAGCTGTTTATAATGTTCTCGATACAGCGCAAAAAAAAGAGTTAAAAGATATACTTCAAAAAAGAGCGTGTATGAGTAAAAAATCGAAATAGGTAACGAAGATGATAAAAATTGCAATGATTGAAGATGATGCGGAACTTGCGGATGTCCTGATTCAATATTTGGCAAAATTTAACATTCAAGTTACAAATTTTGAAGACCCATTTTTAGCTTTGAGTCATATTGCATTTAACAGTTATGACCTTATTATTTTAGACCTAACACTTCCAGGACTTGATGGTCTGGAAGTATGTAAAGAGCTACTTTTAAAACATAAAATCCCCATTATTGTCTCCAGTGCAAGAAGCGATATAACCGATAAAGTTATCGCTCTTGAACTCGGAGCAGATGATTACCTCCCAAAACCTTATGATCCAAGAGAGCTTGAAGTTCGTATCAAAACAATCCTCAGAAGATGTTCAAAAGAGCTGGAGTTATTAAAGCCAGAAATCAAAACTGAGACCTTTATTTTAGATGAGCAGAAGCAAGAGATAAAACAAAACGGTGAATACATCAAGTTTACACCAGCCGAGTATGAGATTATGTCGTTGATGTGTAAAAGAAAAGGTTTTGTTGTGTCGAGGTATGATATTTTACAAAATTGCTCTCTCTTAAATAGTGATGAAGAGAGCGGAAGTTTGAGCGTTATTATTAATAGAATACGAACAAAAATAGAGGTTGAATCTAAAAATCCAGAGTACCTTATCACTATAAGAGGTTCTGGGTATAAGTTGCTATGATGAAAAAAAACTCGATTCTCTTTACAATCAATCTAACTTTTTTTATCTCCTTTTTGCTTATAAGTATCAGTTTTGTTGTACTTTCTGATGTGCATCAAAAAAGAGAAAATTTTTTACTCCATAAAAGAGCTGCAGAAATTTCTCGTATGTTTATGGCTGCGTATAAAGAGAGTGGATTGACCCAAAAACTGAGAGAAGATATTGCGCAATTTAATTTTTCAATTTTGAGTGATGAGAAGGAGATAGCTACACTTCTGAACTCCAAAGATATGAAGCTAAAACATAGACAAAACAAGAGGCACTATACCCTTGGCTTTTTAGAGCTTAATGAGAGACATTTTGTCTCTATTCGTTCCCATAAATTGCAGGTTATTTTAGAAGATAAGAGTGTAGATACCAACAACAAAAATATCGTCATCATCATCTATCTAGCGATATTATCTGTCTTTTTATTTCTCTACCTCTCTATTATCAATAAACTCAGACCTCTCAAAAGCCTCAATAAAATAGTCCAAAACTTTGGAAATGAAGAGTTTGATTTTGAAATCTCAAGCGCAAACGAAGATGAAATCTCAAAACTTATGCATGAGTTTGCAGCATCAGCAAAAAAACTAAAGAGTATCAAAGAGTCTCGAAATGTTTTCATAAGAAATATGATGCATGAGTTAAAAACCCCTATCACTAAGGGAAAATTTCTCACTCATCTTCCTTTGACTGAAGAAAATAGTGAGAAGATGCAAAAAGTCTTTTACAGACTTGAATCGCTTATTAACGAGTTTGCTACGATTGAAGAGCTGCTTTCTACAAAAAAAGAGTTGCGCAAACAGGAGTATTTTTTAGAAGATATTATCGATAATGCGGTAGATATTTTGATGTGCAGTGAAGAGGAGGTTTATAAAGCGTTTGAAAACAGTAAACTGTGTGTCGATTTTGACATCTTCTCTATCGCCATTAAAAATCTTTTAGATAATGGGATTAAGTACGCAACTGATAAAAAAGTAACGATTAAAACAGAGGGCAGAGCCCTTGTTTTTGAGAATAACTCCCAAGAACTTCACTATCCGCTCGAGAGTTATTTTGAGCCATTCTTTAGAGGAGACAATCAAAAATCAAATCAAAGTTTTGGGCTTGGACTCTACATCACAAAACATATTTTAGATGCACACGAAATGGATTTAAAATATGAGCATAAAAATGGAGTTAATAGATTTATCGTAGTATAATGAGCTTTACTTTTTGGAGATTCTATTGTGCAAATCAGAAAATCTTTTCTTATAAGCGGTATTGTTCAAGGAGTTGGCTTCCGTCCATTTGTATATAAATTGGCATGTGGAAACTCTCTCGCAGGCTTTGTCAAAAATGACACCCATGGAGTCGAACTTGAGCTCGAAGGCGAAGCGGAAAATATACACCTCTTTGAAGAGCAACTCCACGCACAACTCCCGCCACTTGCAAGGATAGATACGCTCACAAGTAAAGCGATACAACTCCTTCATGAAACCTCTTTTGAAATCATCGAGAGTTCAAGTAGCTCTGCTCATTTTAAAACTGCACTAATCTCTCCTGATATTTCCACATGCCAAGATTGCTTGCATGATATAAAGCAAGCGGGCAAATACCACAACTATTTCGCTACAAACTGTACAAACTGCGGACCGAGATATAGTATTATTAAAAGCGTTCCTTATGATAGAAAAAACTCCTCTATGCAAAAGTTTGGCATGTGTAAATCCTGCCAAGAGGAGTACACAAACCCTCTCAATCGAAGATACCATGCACAACCTATCTCTTGCAACAACTGCGGACCGACGCTCTCTCTTTGGAATCTTCAAACAAAAACAGAAATCCAAACAGAAGATTTTTTCGCTGAAGTTGCCTCTTATATCGTAGATGAGAAAATTGTTGCCATTAAAGGGATTGGCGGTTTTCACATCATCTGTGACGCAACCAATGACAAGGTGATTGCAAAACTACGAGCGTACAAAAACAGAGCGACAAAACCCTTTGCAATCATGTGTAAAGATATAGGGCAGGTGAGGTCTTTAGTGAGTTTGAATGAGGATGAAGAGGCGCTACTCCTTTGTAAAGAGGCACCTATTGTTATTTTGAAAAAAAGTGCATTCTCTTATGTTTCACTCTCCCCACTGCTCGCTCCAAATATCAACAGAATAGGGTGTATGCTTGCCTACACACCCCTTCATCATCTCCTCTTTGAACATCTCAAAGCTCCTATTGTTGCGACAAGTGCAAACTTGGGAGAAGAGCCTATTATCACTTCACGCGAAGCTATTTTTGAAAAACTCCCTTTTGTTGATTTTGTGCTTGATTTTGATAGAGAGATTCTCAATGGCATCGATGACTCTCTACTTCAAGTGGTAGATGGAAAAGTTCAGACACTCAGACTTGCACGCGGCTATGCTCCCAAGGTGATAAAACTCCCCTTTAAGAGTGAGAAAAAGATTCTCGCAGTTGGAGCAAACCAAAAGAACTCCATCGCTTTTGTGATGGATGAGAACATCATCCTCTCTCCACACATTGGAGATTTGGATTCGCTTAAAGCCTTTGAGTATTTTGAGCGAACCATCGAGACCTTCAAAGGCTTTTACGACTTTGAACCAGAGGTTATAGCACACGATAAACACCCTTCGTATATGACTACAAAATGGGCGAAAGAGCAGAATATTCGCCATGTGGAAATTGGACACCACCTCGCACACATCTACGCTTGTAAGGCAGAGTTCGGACTTAAGGGTGCGTACTTAGGTTTTAGTTTTGATGGTACAGGGTATGGAGAGGATGGAACACTTTGGGGTGGAGAAGTTTTCGTAGGTGATGAGAGAAAATACAGCTTCAAACCCATAAAACTTCTTGGCGGTGAAAAAGCGATAAAAGAGCCAAGACGCGTCGCTCTGAGTATACTCTTTGAGAAGCTGAGTTTAGAAGAGGTAGAAGCACTCAACTTGGCATGTGGAAATAGCTTTTCACATGCCGAACTTAAGTTACTGCACCAGAGCTACACAAATAATCTTAATGCGCCTCTTAGCTCCTCTGTAGGGCGACTCTTTGATGCTATTGCCTCTTTCTCAGACATCGCTCAAACCATCAGTTACGAAGGTGAGAGTGGACTTTTGTGTGAGAGTTATTATGATGAAGATAGAGAGGAGTCTTTTCTTTACAGCATTGAAAATGGCGAAATAGAGATAGAGATTGTAGAGTTTATTGTAAAGGGCAACTACGATAAAAAACTTCTCAACTCTATGTTTATTAACACACTTGTAAAAATCATACTCGATATTTCAAAGAGAGAGCAACTTGAGGTAATTCTTAGCGGTGGCGTCTTTCAAAACAAAACTCTGCTCTCCCTTTTGGCATGTGGATTTGAAGAGGAGGGTATTACTTACTATTCGCAACAAAAAACGGCCATCAATGATGGGGGAATTGCTTTAGGGCAAGCCTACTACTATCTGCAAAACGCTCTTTTATAAGGCTTTTTGTTGAATCACTCTATAATGACTCTAAATCATAAATATCTTCTTAAGGAGTCTTCATGCGTGTAGTTATTGTTGGTGGCGGTATTGCCGCGGCATACTTAGCAAATAATCTTAAAAAGAAAAATGCTGCTTTGGATGTCACGATTTTAAGTGATGAAAAGCATCTCCCTTATGATAGGATACATCTCTGTTCTCTTGTTGATAATACACAGGACGTAGATGAGATTTCTCTGTCTCTTGACCCTACTATAAGAGTGGAACTAAATCAGAAAATAAACAAAATAGACAAAGAGAGTAAGCGGCTGTTTTCAGATAATGCTATGTTTAGTTACGACAAGCTCATTATCGCTACAGGTTCTGTTCCTATTTCGCTCTTTGATATCACTCATATTAAAAATGCAACTGTTTTTAGAAGTGCGGATGATTGCGATTTTATAAAAAATGGTGTAGAAAAGCGTGAAGTTGTAATCGTGGGGAGTGGTCCTATAGGACTTGAACTTCTTGAAACTTTAAACGAAATGTCTAGTGTAGATAAAATAACACTCCTGATTCGCGGTAATCATCTCTACTCTAAAGATCTCTCAACAGACTCCATAAAAACCATAGAAGCGTGTTATACAAAAGATGCAAAAGTCAGAATCTCTTACGAGGATGAGATAGTTGATACCGTTGTCAAAGATGGGGAGATAACACTTTTAAAAACGAAGAAACTTCAAATTGAAAATCCTTTTTTGGTATTTGGTGTCGGTATAAAACCAAATATTGAGAACTTCAGAGAGATACTACAATGTAATAAGGGAATACTCACAAACCCCTTCATGCAGAGTGACAACGAAGATATATATGCGGTTGGAGAGTGTGCAGAAGTGAGAGATATGCACTTTGTGGCAGGACATGTAAAAGAGTGTACTCTGGAGGCTGATTGTGTAATATCCCATCTTTTAGGAGAAGAGGTACAGGAGTTTAAACTTGAAGCTACGATAGATATGCTTAAAGTTGGCGAGTTTGATTTGGTCGAGGTGAACTCACCCAAGTTCAGTGCTGGTTATGAGAAAGTACTTATCACTTCAAAAGCGGATAACAGAATAGATGAGTATTTCATCAACGATGACAAGCTCACCCGATTTATAGGAATAAACTCCAATGTGGATGTCGGATATATAGAATCTCTTATAAACAACGGCGATGCACTCGATATTAACTACCTTTATCAAAACAGACTTATCGGTGAGAGGGGCAGGCTTATCTGTAGTTGTGAGCATGTTTACCATCAGGATTTAGTAGATATTGTCACTCAGACTGGCATCGGTTCATTCGCAGAACTTGCCACTTTTTCCGATGCAGGCAGAGTGTGTGGTAGATGTAAGATGATGGTGCAGGATGTCATAAGAGATTCGCAACATCTCATCGACCCAAATATGCCAAAAAAAACAGTGCAGGAGATTGAGAGAGAAAAAGAGATTGCGCAGGTGAGCAAAAGGATAGAGAAGTTTAATGCTATCCATCCAAGAAATAACCTCACAACAGAAAATCTCAACTCTGCAATGGAGTCGCTTGATATTGCAAAACATGAGATAAATAGCTGGATTTCTATGGTAACGGCAAATATGCAACTCCATCCAAACTTTGAAGAGGTGGTTGAAAAGGGAGTGAAGTCTCTTAACAAGATTCCTATTATCTGGCTAGAATTGGCGGATTGTAGCGGCAACTCCGAAGCCTTTATTAAATCAACAAACCCTGCGATTGAAGATTTGATTTTTGAGTATATTTCACTCGATTATCATGAACTTCTTATGAGTGCAAGCGGTGATCAGAGTGAGACTATCTTAGAAGATATTATCGCAAATCAAAAGGGTGAATATATCCTGATTGTAGAGGGTGCAGTGCCTTTGGCGATGGATGGAAAGTTTCTTCGTATAGGTGCAAATGGTGAGACTGGGGTGGAGCTTTTAAAAAAATGTGCAAAAGATGCAGCGCTTGTTTTGGCAGTTGGTTCTTGTGCATTTGATGGCGGAGTCGTAGCCGCAGCACCAAATCCTACGGGAGCTGTGGGTGTGGCTGAGGCACTTGGTCGCAAGGACATTATAAACATCCCAGGCTGTCCAACAAACCCGACAAACATCGTAGGAACACTTCTCTCCTACATCATGTTTGAAGAGCTTCCTGCGCTTGATAAATTGAACCGTCCTCTTTGGGCGTATGCGGGTCGCGTGCATGACAACTGTGAGCGACGCGGTCACTATGAACTTGGCGAGTTTGTAAAAGAGTGGGGCGATAATGGTGCAAAAAAAGGGTACTGTCTCTTTGAGATGGGGTGTAAAGGTCCTTATGCAAATGTGAACTGCCCGACCATGAAGTTTAATGGCGGGACAAGTTGGCCAGTTCAAGCAGGACATGGTTGCATGGGGTGTGTTGAAGTCGGCTTTTTTGATAAGTTTGCAAATGAGAGAAAATATATAGAGGAGTGAGCATGACAAAAAAAATAGTTATAGACCCTATCACAAGAATCGAAGGGCATTTGCGTGCTGAAGTGGAAGTAGATGAAAATGGGGTTGTGCAAGAAGCCTATGTCAGCGGACAGCTCTTTCGCGGGATTGAGACAATCCTCAAAGGTCGTGACCCAAGAGATGCAGGACTTTTAGCGGGTCGTATCTGTGGTGTCTGTACAAACTCTCACTTTCGTGCGGCAGTCTCTAGCGTAGAGGATGCCTATAGTATAAAGATACCTAAAAATGCTCAAATTATTAGGGATTTGATGGCTCTGGCACTTTTTATCCAAGACCATGTGGTGCATTTTTATCATCTTCACTCTTTTGATTTTATGGATGTTACAAGTGCCTTAAAAGCGGATGCAAAACTCACTTCCAAAGAGGCACACAAATACCATGAAAAACCCTTTAGAAATTCGCACTCACACTATGAAGCGGTACTTGAAAAACTGAGTGGCTTTGTAAAGGCTGGCAAACTTGGACCCTTCTCAAATGGCTATTGGGGGCATGTGGATTATAAGCTCACTCCTGAACAAAACCTGATTTTAATCTCGCACTACCTAGAAGCGCTGAAGTTTCAAACAAATATCTCTAAGGCTGTTGCTATCTTTGGTGGGAAAACACCCCATCCACAGAGTATAGTTGTTGGAGGAGTGACAAGTGTAGCCGATATGCTCAACCCTCAAAGACTCAATGATTATCTTTTTATCATCAAAGAGGCAAAAGATTTTATCGATCGTGCCTATTTACCAGATGCGAAGTTGCTCTGCATGGCTTATAGAGAGGAGATTAAGGAGGGAAGAGGTCGTGCAAATGGCAACTTTCTTGCAGTGGGTGGTTATGCGTTTGAGGGAGAGCAAAAACTCTTTTGTAGCGGTGTGATTTATGGGCATGATTTTGAAAATATTGAAGCCTTTGATGAGAGCAAGATACGCGAAGAGGTGGACCGCTCTTGGTATAAAGAGGATGAGATTTGCTATACGGACTTAAATGAAGATGGCTCTCTCAAAACTGCAAAAAATGATGATAAATACTCATGGATAAAAGCTCCAAGATATGATGGCGCAACGATGGAGACAGGACCACTTGCAAGGGTTCTTATCTCCTATCATAAAAAGAACATGCTTATAAAATCTTTTGTAGATGATTTTCTCAAAGAGACAGATTTGGAGATGCTTGATTTGTCATCAACGGTTGGAAGAAATGCAGCGCGTGCGATAGAGACCTCTTACATCTGTGAGTATATTTTTAAACTGCTTTCACGACTGATTCAAAATATAAAATATTATGACACAGATACTTGGAGTAAATTTGATTTTGGCGCTTTGGCTAAAGAGACAAAAGGGCGGGCTTTTTTTGAAGTTCCTCGCGGTGTTTTAGCGCACTTTGTCAACATAAAAGATGCCAAAATAGAAAACTTTTCTGTTATCGCCCCTACAACGTGGAATGCAACTCCTAAAAACCTCAATGGTTTGCGTGGTGCGTATGAAGAGGCACTTATCGGTGTTAAGATAGAAGACCCCTCTAAACCTCTTGAAGTCTTAAAAGTGCTCCACTCTTTTGACCCATGTTTGGCATGTGCGGTTCATATTATCGATACCAAGGGCAAAGAGCTGAGTAGGTACAAGCTCTAAACTCTTTTGTTTTGGCATGTGGAAATCTTTGGCATGTGGAAATTTTTACTCTTTATCAAGACCATCCACAACTATCGCTCCCATTGACGCAGGCATAGCAATCAATATAACTCTTTTTATAGCTGTAGCTGGGTCTTCAAAGAGAGGAAATTTATCTAAGGCAAACAGCACCAAGCCAACAACCAATGCGGCAATAGTGTAGGCAATAAAGAGACGCAGTAAAAAGATATGGTATCTTTGAGAGATGTTCGCTTGAAATACAGCGTGGTATGCATAGATGCCTAAAAAAGCGATGGAGAGTACAAAGACTAAAACGATGTTAAAAGTAGGTAGAGTCTCTCCGAGTATCCATGACTCTTCAGAAAAAGATATAGGTACAGCAAGCGCAAAAGCCCCAATAGCAATTTGACTAATATCTTCAGCATTGATGTTAAGGTTCATCTGCTTCACGGCTCTGCCTTTTTGAGTTTATCTTCTTTGCGAGTATAGCATAGATTGAGTTTTGTAATCTCTCTTTATTTGTTCCATAATCCCTTAATGTTTGTAGAACTTTGCAGTTTTTACTTTTTGAACACTTTGTAGAACACGGAGAACTAATATGAGTATGTCAACGGCGCTGCTGATTTTGGCATTGATTTGAAGTATAGTTTCCTAAAACTGGGAAGTTGTCTTGACTTTACTGCAGAATTTTGTTCCGCCGGTGACACCGCTCTTAATGAGCTTGAATAAAAAGATGTTATGAATAGTTTACATAAGTGAGAATATCATGGCAGACATTATTAAGAAGTGGATATGGGAACATGAAAACTATCCAAATTTTTCATATGATAGAGAAAGATTATCAGAGAAGTTAAAACGAGCCGAATATCTTAGAGGTCTAGTATCTGGTGTTCTTGCTATTGCTAACAAAGATGAACTTGATGAACTTGAAATAACTAATCTAACAAATGAAATAATTAATACCTCTCAAATTGAAGGTGAATACTTACGCAGAGATTCGGTAAGAGATTCCGTAGCTAAAGCGATTAATCAAGCTTATATTTCATCAGAGGACATGTCCACAAGGCATACTGATAACCTCGTTGCTCTTATGCTGGATTGCCATCGAAATAATGAGTTATTGTCTGTTGAGAGACTACATGGTTGGCACAATGCACTTTTTGCTAATAGTGGCAGCTATGAAGGTGTTAAAAAAATAAATATCGCTCAATTTAGAGATTACGACGATATGAAAGTGATTGAAAATGTGTTTAATCGAGCAGGGGGAATTGTTAAATATCTTGCTCCTCCTCATCTTCTTAAAAAAGATATAGATGCATTAATTAAATATTGCAATGAAAGCAATGCTGATCCCTATATTAAAAGTGCATTAGCACATCTATGGTTTGTTTCTATCCACCCTTACGATGATGGAAATGGGAGAATCTCCAGAGCTATAGCAGATTATGTACTCTCTAGGAATTTAAAAGAGGAACATAAAACCTATTCTATGTCAACAACAATCTATACAAAACGAGCTGAATACTATGAGATGCTAGATATGACTACCAATCTTCATAAAAATAGACATTTTGACTTTACTAATTGGATAGATTGGAATATTGATATTTTAATTAGTAGCTTGGAGAAAGCTCATGAAGATGTGCTTTTTATTGTGAAAAAGGCTAAGTTCTGGGATAAATGTAAAATGATAAAGTTAAGCAAAGGACAGACAATGTTTCTTGATGACTTTATTAATAAGCTTTCTCGGGATAGAAATAGTGAGTTTTCAAATGTCGATTATAGAGAAATTACAAACACAATACCAATGACAGCGAATAGGCAAATTAAGAAATTACTCGAAGATGGATTGATTGCAAAAGTAGAAGGAAAGGCTGGTCGTAGTACAAGCTATAGGATTCTCTTTGATGCAGAAGATTGAAACTGGATAGCATTTTAGTGTATTTTAAAATCCATCCGAATTGTAATATGATGAAATTAATAGAAGCTATGGATATAGTTTATCGTCTTGCTAATAAGGAGACAGATGTTGTCTTTGGCACATCTTGTGATGAAAATATTTCTGAAAATTATGTAAAAGTTACTGTTTTTTTAAGCTATCTACCAAAACTTGCTAACGCTAATAATTATATAGAATAATTAGGGTTTTAACTGCGACAAATCTGCGACCACTTTCACTGGAGTGGTGAGTTTGGTGTTTTGTAGTTATCTACATTCTATGAGATAGAATTTTTCATTAAGTCGGTTTTTCCGATAACCTTATTTCTGGATATGTTAATAATATATGCGAATATGAGGAAAAGTTATGAAAAAAGTATCAAAACCAAAGCAGAGAGGAATGTGGGGATTTAACTCTGCTGCAAGGGTTCTGGGACTGTAAATAATTCTGTGTCAATTTGGTAAAATTAACACACAGAAGGAAATACAGATGAAAATAGAAATAGACGTTGCGGATTTTGCAGAAAAGATAAAATCAGGCAAAGGCTTGTCAGGCAAA
>Ga0210006_1000584_pt1 | contig 28286 bp, 25 predicted proteins | sample CryGey02umfilter_2_FD_185452 | JGI IMG/M metagenome (GOLD analysis project Ga0210006, IMG submission 185452) | Groundwater microbial communities from aquifer in Utah, USA - Crystal Geyser 4/10/14 0.2 um filter (SPAdes) (version 3) | ecosystem: Environmental > Aquatic > Deep subsurface >... | reverse complement strand
ACCAGGATCAACTCAACCCGGTGGCGGAATTGGATGGGGCGGGGAATGTGGTTTCCCTGTTCGTTTACGGCTCAAAGGCCAACGTGCCCGATTACCTGGTGCGCGGCGGGGTCACCTACCGGATTGTTTCCGACCACCTGGGCAGCCCCAGGCTGGTGGTGAACGCCGCCGATGGAACGGTGGTGCAGCGGATTGATTACGACGAATGGGGGAATGTGCTGTTTGATTCCAATCCCGGCTTTCAGCCGTTTGGGTTTGCCGGGGGCATAGCAGACGGAGACACCGGACTAATTCGCTTTGGCGCTAGGGATTACGATCCGCAAACGGGACGGTGGACGGCGAAGGATCCGATTTTGTTTGCGGGTGGGGATGGGAATTTGTATGGGTATGTGTTGGGGGATCCGGCGAATTTTATTGATCCACTTGGTTTGGTCGAGATTATTGGAATAAAAATTGGGTTAAGTATCACAGCTCCATTGGTCAATTATTTGATTGAGAGCACAGGTTTTGTTGTATCCCCAGTGGGCCATGCTATCGATTCGTTTGGCGCAGCATCTACTGCAGCCATCATGAGCACGGTGGCGGTTGGATCGGGTGGGGCCGGAATGGTAGTTGGTATCGGGCTAACTGCGGCATTTGTTGCTGGATGGGAAGCTGGAATGGCAATTAACGGAATTCCGTTATCTGATGGTAGAACGGTGCAGGAAGCAATTGCCGACTGGGTTTGGGACAAATTTCATTCCTCCAATATGGATAAAAATCCATCCTGTAGGTGATCATGAAAAGTGCCGGTGACATGGTAGTAACAAAGGGGATGGCCTGGGGCGCAGTGCTTTTCTGTATATTTGCTATCGCTCCTCATGTTTTAAAGATGTTTTGTAATTGCATTTTCATTAACTCAATCACCATTGGCGTTGGTTGGTTTGGATATTTAATTATGCTCGGGATTATATTTGGACTGGTCGTGGATAGAACCAGTGAAAAGGGTCAAGAACCAGATTGAACGAGGCACCAGCAGGCATAGGGGTCTACCATCGGATTTTGCGAAGTGACGGTACAGGCACTTTTCAGCCTAGTTGGGCACCTCTAAAAACTTCGGGTTCCGAAAAATTTACTCTGTAAAATCAATTGTTTACAGGCATATTTTCTCTGGAAATGGGGGTTTTTAGAGGTGTCCAATTGTCGCCCCATCCGAATTCCCTAACGGGGGGTTGAGTTAGTGAATCCGTGCCATCCCGTCCGCACAATTCCCCCCGCCACAAAAATGGCGTAAAAATCTCGCTAGGAGTCCCTGTTTTTGGGTGCGTGACCACTCTGTGCGATGAAAATCGCAAACGAACGGGGTCTACCATCGGATTTTCCAGCAAAGTGACGCGGTCGGCTTGGAGCGTTAGGAGCATGAAGCCCCAGTTCCCGGGCCAACTGCGCAATGGGCTTGTTCCCCGAAAGGGCCTGCTCTACCACCTGCAGCTTGTACTGCACGCTATGGCGCGTGCGCTTTTGCTTGATCGCTTTCGTCGTCATGGTCACCTTGCTGGTGGCTCAATACCACCCCTAACTTAGCAAGGTGTCTACGGGGTGGGGGCAAGATCACCCGCCGCACCCGACCTGAACCGCTACAGCTACACCCTGACCGCCCCGTCCAGCGCCACCTCGCTGCGGTTGCCCGCCTTGTCCACCTCCCTGGCGGCTTTTCGTCTAACCACCTACAGCACCTTGATGCTGCAAACCCTGAAGTACGGTGGATCGGTCGGCTACTCCGACTACCAGCAGGCGGTCGATGCCCACCAGGGTCGCCCCCACGAGGCGTCGGGGTTTGAGGGCTACAGCTATGCGCGTGTGAGTCGGGTGCCTTGAGTGGGGTGGGGTGGAGGAATTATTGGGGGACCACGTTCCGTCGTGGCCGCTGTTGTTTTTCAATCCGAAAGGGTGGCGCGGCGCCCGTGGGAGCGGCGTTCTGTCCGCGAATGGAGGAGGCGCCTATGAAAACGCTGATTCAAGGCAGAAGGCCTGAATCAGCGTTTTCATAGGAAATCACCGACTGGAGAGCCGTGTGCGGGAGAGCCGCACGTACGGTTTGGAGGGCGGGGAGGGGTAACCCTTCCCGACCCCTATCAGGTGAAAGGGGGCATGTTCCCCAAAAGCCGTCCCATTCAGAAATTTGTAGGAGCGCCGCCCCGGCGCGATGGATTATTTGCCGTTGTTCCACTGAATCGCGCCGTCCTTCAATAAGCTCGGGACCGACGCACCCCCGTAACTCAAGGAGGCACCGAAGTCATGAGCGAACGCGAAGTCCAGCGGGTCATCCGCGCCCAAGAGATGGCCGAGGGGGCAGGCGTCACGGTGCGCCGCGCCATCGGCACACAGGAGGCGATCTACCTCGACCCCTTCCTGCTGTTGGACGAGGCCTTCATCCCCTCCGGCACCGGCTTCCCCCCCCACCCCCACCGCGGTTTTCAGGCGGTCAGCTATGTGCTGGCGGGGGCCATGGCTCACGAGGACAGTGCCGGAAACGTCGGCACCCTGCACCCCGGCGACCTACAACTGATGGTGGCGGGCAAGGGGATCGTCCACTCCGAAATGCCGGTGGGCGACGCGACCACCCACGGCATCCAGCTCTGGATCAACCTCCCCCCCGAACTCAAAGCCTGCGAACCCCGCTACCAGGACCACCGCGCCGCTGAGGTGCCCGAGGTTCTGGAGGATACTGCCCGAATCAAGGTGATCTGCGGCAGCTATGACAGCACCCCCGGCCCCGCCCAACCCGCTACCCCCTTCGACTACTTCGACGTCGCCCTCGACACCGGCGGCTTCTTCCACCACCGGGTCGCCCCACAGGATACGGTGCTGATCTATATGCTGGAGGGGGGAGCGCGGTTTGGACTGGAGGGGCACCCGGTGCTCAGCGGCGATCTGGCCGAATTCGGACCGGGTACCGACGTGGTGGGGGCCAGCCCCGAGGGGTGCCGGTTTTTGCTGCTGGCGGGGGCGAAGATTGGGGCGCCGATTGTGCGAAGGGGGCCTTATGTGGATTGAAGAACATCGGGTAGGGGGCAATCTCCGATCCTAATCAACATTGAATGGGGGGGGTGGGATTCATTGACACAACCTTCCCATACCACGTTTTTTCCCCTTCTGTTTTGGTTGATGGAGGGGGAGGGGGAGGGGTGAGGGGGCACAAAGGTTGGTTTTTTCAGGCCGGGTAGGGGTGGTTTTGTTGGGTGTTTTTTAGGGGGGGGAGGAAACGGTTGTGACGGGATAGGGCTGGGGATTCGGGATCCATCCACGATGTGGGGGGAATCCCCCTTGTGGCCCGAAGTCGTTGGTCGTGTGTCTGCTCAGCCTACAATGCCGAAGAAGTCTCCCCCCCCCGCCACTGTTCCCGGTACCGCTCGAAGATCTTTTCCTCGCGCAGCAAACGGACCACGTCGCCGTCGAGCCGCCCTTTGTCGACCTCCAATTGCAGGATTCCAAAGGCCTCCTCAAGCGGCATCTGCTTACGGTAGGGGCGGTCGGGGTCGGTCAGGGCGTCGAGCAGATCGATCACCGCCAGCATCCGCGATTGCAGCGGGAGCTGCGAGCCGGTGAGCCCCTGGGGGTAGCCGCTGCCGTCGAGCGCCTCGTGGTGGTTGCCGGCAAAGATGGGGGCGCCGGCCAGGTGTCGGGGGAAGGGGATCTTGGCCAGCATCCGCTGGGTGACCTCGATGTGGCTCTGCATCAGCTTGCGCTCGGCCTCGGTCAGGCTCCCCTTGCGGATGCTCAGGTTTTCGAGTTCGTCGGGGGTTAGGCGGGGGCGTTCGATCCCGGCGACCACATAGGTGGTGGCGGCAATCGCCTTCAAGCGGTCGAATGCTGCGTCGTCGAGCCACTCCCCCGGATGATTGCAGGCCAGCACAAAATCGAGCTCCTCATGCAGGGCGGCGATCTCGGCGGCCAGCGCCTCCTCCCCCGCTGCTTGGCCGTTGAGGCGGGCACACAAATGACGCGCCTCGGTTTGCGCCTCGATGGCCAGGTAGCGGGTACGGATCAGCTCGGCGCGGTCGAAGATCGTCTCCAGCTTGGTCGCTTTATCCATAATGTGGGGGGGGGAGACGATTTTGCCGATGTCGTGCAGCAGTCCGGCAATCTTGAGTTCGCGCAGCCGCTCTTTGTCGAAATGGACCGTGTCGAAGGGGGGGGCGGTGCTGGCGTCGATCGCCTCGGCCAGGGCCAGGGTCAGATCGGCCACCCGGCGCACGTGGCCGTGGGTCGAGCGGCTGCGGGCGTCGAGGGCGGTGGCCATCACCTCAAGCAGCGCCTCGAACAGCGCCTCGCTGGCCCGGATCAGCCGCACGTTGCGGATCGAGACCCCCGCCAAACTGGCCATCGCCTCCCCCAACATCCTGGCTTCGAGGGGGAACGGGCCGGGCTTGCCGGTGGCGGGATCGACGGCGTTGAGCAGTTGCAATACCCCCAGCGGCTCCCCTTTGTGGTCGAGCATGGGGGTGGCCAGCATCGAGACGGCGTGGTAGCCGGTCTGGGCCTCGAAGCGGCGGGGGCCGCTGAAGTCGAATTCGGATGGGGCGTCCAGGTCGGGAATATGAACCGTGGTGTGATGGATGGCGGCGAAGGCGGCGGCGAAGGTGGGATTGAGCGGCAGGGGGGGGAAGTTGGGATCGTTTCCGTACGGTCCCCCGGTTTTGATGCCCAGAGAGCGATTGATGCTGATCGAAAAGTGGAGTTGATCGTTGCCGAGCAGGTAGAGGGTGCCCCCGTCGGCGCCGGTGAAGTTGCAGGCCTCCTCGACGATCAGGGCCAGCAGGGTGTCGAGGTCGCGCTGTGCCGACAAGGCGATGCCGACCTGGGCCAGCCGTTGCATCGGGGCCAAGGGGTTCGCTCCGTCCTGTGGAGCCCGGTGGCTGGGGCCGCTAGACTCCCCCGCCGTTCCCGACTCGGGGGGGGGAGACTTCTGGGGATGTGCCCCGTTTTGAGTGCCATGAAGGGTCATGTTTTGAGCGACCTGCTGCTAGCCGATTTTACCTTTGAATTGCCACCCGAGCGGATTGCCCAGCATCCGTTACCGGAGCGGGATGCCGCCCGTTTGTTGATCCTAACCCCCGGTGCCCCCCTGCGCGACGGGTCGGTCCGTGAAGATTTGTCAATGTTGCTGCGCCCTGGCGATTTGTTGGTGCTCAACGACACCAAGGTGATTCCGGCCCGGGTGTTCGGTTGGAAGCCCTCGGGGGGGCGGGTCGAGATGCTGGTGACCGAGCTGACCCCGGCCGGGGAGGCGCTGGCCCAGGCGCGATCCTCCAAACCGCTCAAAGAGGGGGGGCGGATCGAGACGCCGCTGGGGGGGTGGCATGTGGCCGAGGTTCTCGGGGGGGGGCGGTACCGTTTTCGGGGCGACGCCCCGGTGACCTATGAGGCGCTCGATCGCATCGGCCGAGTGCCGCTGCCCCCCTACATTCGGGGCGGTGAAGAGGGTGAAGGGGATCGGGAGCGCTACCAGACCGTGTTCGCCAGGGCGCCCGGTGCGGTGGCCGCCCCGACCGCCGGGCTGCATCTGACCGAGGCGTTGTTGGCCCAGTTGAAGGGGCAAGGGGTGCACACCGCCACCGTCACCCTGCATGTTGGGCTGGGGACCTTCGCCCCGATCCGGGTCGAGAACCTCAAAGAGCACAAGATGCACAGCGAGCGGTTCGAGATTCCCGAGGCGACCGCTCGCGCCATTGAAGAGACTCGATCCCGAGGGGGGCGGGTGGTGGCGGTGGGAACCACCGTGGTCCGCACCCTCGAAAGCCGGGCCGATGGAAATGGGGGGGTGATCCCCGGCGCCGGGCAGACCGACATCTTCATCACCCCCGGCCATCGCTTCGGAGTGGTCGACGCCATGCTCACCAATTTTCATCTGCCCGGATCGACCCTGATGCTCCTGGTCGCCGCCTTTGCCGGAACAGAGGTGATCCTGGCCGCCTACCGCCACGCCATTGCCCAGGAGTACCGGTTTTATTCGTATGGGGATGCGATGTGGTTGGAGCGGGGGGAAGGGTAGGTCATCGGGGTGGGTTGGTAGGGTAGGAGCGTCGCCCCGCCTCGATGAATCTTGGATTGCTACCCTTCAAACCGGTGAAATTCTTTCGTCGTGGCCGTGCGAGAAAACCTTTCGAAAACCGCCTTCCTGGTGGTTTTCGACCCCCCTTAATTGGACGCGGCCCACCCTCCGAATCCGTCGGCGCTTCCCTCGGTTTTTGAGATGCCCACAGCCCGACCTTCGGGCGATGACGGGTCGATCCCCCACGCCACGCTTGCCCCCCCCGCATCCCCCATTAGCATCATTGCCTCGTCGTCCCAACAACCTACAACTGCCGAGTCCTCCATGATCCGTTTCCTCGCGTTGGCTTTGCTCCTGCTCCCCTGTTTTGCCCCATCCGTCCATGCGGGTGAGCCGTCGACCGATCCGGTGCTGCGCATCGAGACCGGGATGCACACCGCCATGGTTCGCCGTCTGGCGGTCGACGCCCAGGGGCGTTGGGTGGCGAGTATTTCAGAGGACAAAACCATACGGGTGTGGGACGCCGCCGACGGTGCCTTGCTCAAAACCATGCGCATCCCCCTGGGGGAGGGGGCGGAGGGGAAGATCTATTGCGTGGCGATCTCCCCCGACGGCGGCACCATCGTGGTGGGGGGCTATACCGGTTGGGCCTGGGATTCGAAGATCATCCTCTACGCCTTCGACCGCGAAAGCGGGCGGATGCTGACCCGCTTCGGCGAGGGGCCCAACGCCCCCAACAACCTGGCGTTTTCCCCCGACGGAAACCACGTGGTGGCGATTTATGGCAATTCGGGGGGGATGCGGGCGTTTGCGGTCGGGAGCTGGAACGAGATCGCCCACGACAGCGATTACGGCGACGACAGCTATTTCTGCGGTTTTTCCCCCGACGGGCGACTGTTCACCTCCGCTTGGGACGGCAAGATCCGTGTCTACGACCGCACATTCCATCGGATCGCCTCATTCCGGGCCGGGGGGGGCGAAAAGCCGATGCAGATCGCCTTCAACCCCAGCCAGGATCTCTTCGCGGTCGGCTACAACGACACCATCAAGGTTGATCTTTTTAAACTCGGCGATCACACCCCGGCGAAGTCCAGCCCCGATACCAGTACGTTGGGCGACGGCACCCTTTCGTCGGTCGCCTGGTCGCCCGACGGCAAGGTGCTCTACGCCGCCGGGGGGCACTTCGGCAATGCCAGCAACAGCTACTGTCTCTTTGCCTGGGAGCGGGGCACAACCCAGACCCCCACCGAATTCAAAGGGGCCAAGACCACCGTGATGGATATGCGGATGCTGGCCGACGGGGGGCTGGCCTTGAGCTCGGTCGATCCCACCGTGGCGGTGATCGATCCTCCGGGCAGGGATCGCTGGCGGCGCGAATCGGATATCGCCGACATGCGCTACAACAAGAAAGACGGGCAGTTTTTGATCTCCCTGGACGGTTCGCAGGTCTCCTTCGACCGCACCTGGGGGAGCAAAAACAAGATCGGCTTCGACATGAATGCCCGGGCGTTGATCGTGGGGGAGATCGAGGGGCAACAGATGATCGCCCCCCGTCGCACCGGGCTCGATGTTCAGGGTTGGGACAACAGCTACACCCCCAGCGTCAATGGCAACAAACTCACCCTCAAGCGGTACGAAACCGCCCGCTCTTTGGCCATTGCGCCAGGCAATCGCTCCTTCTTGTTGGGGGCCTATTTCACCCTCTACCACTTCGATGCCCAGGGTAAGGAGTTGTGGCGGCGGAACCTGGCCAGCACCCCCTGGGGAGTGAACGTCAGTGCCGACGGGCGCTGGGGGGTGGCGGCGCTGGGCGATGGCACGGTGCGCTGGTTTCGTATGAGCGACGGGCAGGAGGAGTTGGCCCTGTTTGTTCATAATGACGCCACTCGCTGGATCATCTGGACCCCCAGCGGCTACTTCGACGCCAGCGTTGGGGCCGAAAACCTGATCGGCTGGCATCTGAATCGGGGCAAAACCAGCGAGGCGATCTTCTACCCCGCCAGTAAATTCCGGGGGCAGTTCTACCGACCCGACGTGATCGCCCGGGTGCTCGATGCCGGGAGCGCCGAGCGGGCGCTGCAACTGGCCAACGAAACACGGGGGGGCAAGAGTGTTCAGATTGAGGTGAGCAAGCTGCTCCCCCCCGATATTCGCATCACCGCCCCCGCTGCAGGTACCACCTTCAGCACCGCCAGCGTCGTCATCCGTTACCGCCTTTCGACCCCTTCGGGGGAGCCGGTTACCGGGGTGAAGGCCTACGTCGACGGTCGCCCCGCCATTCCAACCGGGGGACGGGGGGTGACGATCAAAGGCAAAGGGGAGGATGGGGAGTCGACCATCGAGGTGCCGGTGCCCAATAAAGACTGCACCGTGGCATTGATTGCCGAAAATCGTTATGCCTCAAGCGATCCGGCGGTGGTGAAGCTGAGCTGGGGGGGGCAGGCGCAGATTCAGGACGAAGCGTTCGTCGCCAAACCCAAACTCTATGTGTTGGCCATCGGGGTTTCCGACTACGACGACCCCCATTTGAAGTTGGGTCTGGCCGCCAAGGATGCCCGCGATTTCGCAGCCGCCCTGCATCGGCAAGAGGGCAGGCTCTACCGCGAGGTGGAGGAGCGGGTTCTCGCCGACAAAGATGCCACCGGCGACAACATCCTCGACGGCCTCGATTGGCTGGTGCGTCAAACCACCGCCAAGGATGTGGGCATCCTGTTCTTGGCCGGTCACGGGGTGAACGATTCCAGCGGCGACTACTACTACCTGCCGGTCGACACCAATCTCGACCGGCTGCGCCGCACCGGAGTCCCCTTCTTCGAAATCAAAAAGACGGTCGAAAACCTGGCGGGCAAGGCGCTGTTTTTCGTCGATACCTGCCATTCGGGGAATGTCATGGGCAGCCGCCGAGGGGTGGCCGACATCAACGCGGTGGTGAACGAGCTTTCAACCGCCGAGACCGGCGCGGTGGTCTTCGCCTCCTCAACCGGCAACCAGTATTCGCTCGAAGATCCAAAATGGGGCAACGGTGCTTTCACCAAGGCGTTGATCGAGGGGATCGAAGGGCGGGCCGACTTCCGCCATACCGGCAGGATCACGATCAACATGCTCGATCTCTATCTCTCGGAGCGGGTGAAGGAGCTGACCGGCGGTCAGCAAACCCCGACCACCACCAAGCCGAGCACCGTCCCCGACTTCCCCGTGGTGGTGACCCAATGAGCGCCATCCCCCGTCGTGGTCGGGTGCTGACCATTGCCGGGTCCGACCCGTCGGGTGGGGCGGGGCTTCAGGCCGACCTCAAAACCATCGAGGCCCAGGGGGGGTACGGGATGGCGGCGATCACCGCCGTCACGGTGCAGAACACCCTGGCGGTTCACGCCGTCCACCCCTTGCCCCCCGAATGGGTCGCCGCCCAGATCGCCGCCTGTCTCGATGACATCGGCGCCGATGCGATCAAGATCGGCATGCTCGGCAACCGCGCCGTGATCGCGGCGGTGGCGGGGGTTTTGGCGGGGCGGGGCGGGGTGCTGGTGCTCGATCCGGTCATGGCGGCCACCAGCGGGGGGGGGCTGCTCGACGACGACGCCCTGGAGGATCTAACCCGGCTGCTCTTTCCGTTGGCGACCCTCGTGACGCCCAATCTTCCCGAGGCGGCAAGGCTTTTAGGGCACGAGGTTGGGGAGGGTGAAAGGGCGATGATTCAGGCCGCCGCCACCTTGGGGGCGCGCTACGGGGTGCCCCATGTGCTCCTCAAAGGGGGGCATGGAACTGGGGCTGAATTGATCGACGTGCTTTGGTCTCGGGAGGCTGGGGTCCAGGTGTGGCGGGGATTGCGCATCGGCCAGCGCCCCCTGCATGGCACCGGGTGCACCCTGGCTTCGGCCATCGCCACCCGCCTGGCCTGGGGGGCAACGGTGCACGAGGCGGTGGCGTCGGCTCGGAGCTACCTGCGCCTTGCCATTGCCCAGGCACCCCGGTTGGGGGGGGGAGCGGGGCCGCTCCAACACCGGGTCGAGGTGTAAGGGCGCTTCTGTGCGATCCGTGGATAGACCGCCACAACCGGGAGCGCAAGCAGCCTATTTTGAGAACGAAGCAAAACCACGTCGCCTCACGGCACCTACGTTTGGTTTTTGCGCAGCGTCGTTGAAAAAGGCAGGAGGCTCTTTTTCAGCGTTTTCAAAAGCGTTGGCCACCCCCGTGGGGGGGCGTTCATCGAACTGAATCGAGGTCTCTATGCCGCTGCCCCCCTGGTATCGCCGCTGGCTTGAGTTGCTCGGGATGGGGTTGGCGCTGCTCGCCGTTGGTGGATGCGCCACCGTCGTGCGTCAAGCGATGGGTGAGGTCAAGGCCCCCAATCGGATCTTCCTGCATGCCAACCCTCAGCCCGGCGATTACGCCCTCTACGAAAACGAGGAGGGGAGCTATCAGATGAGGCGGGAGGTGGTGGCGGTCGATGGCGACCGGGTGGAGCTGCAAACCACCTTCCCCAAGACCCCCGCGATCATCGCCGCGATGCGCGACGTTTCGTTTCATTCTCAGGTCCGCCGCGACGGGAGTGTGATTCAGGCCTTCATGCACAACGCCAAGACCGGCGCCACCGTCCCGATGATGTTGGCCGGACCAAACGACTACGGCTACCTGGCCGAAAACCCCTTTACAGCCCTGTCGGTCCCCGAGACGGTGACGACCCGGCAGGGGAGCACCACCGTCGACAAGGTGGTCGTCTTTCGCCAAAGCGTGGCGCTGCCTGGGGTTGAGAGCCACACCACCTCGGTGTGGTATTACGATCCCCATGTGAAATTCGGTTTGGTGCGTCAGTACAACCTGACCGAAAGCGACGCCTCCATCGTGGAGGTCGCCGGTTTTATCAATCGCATCTCCCCCATCGGCCAGCTCTACCGTTCCTTGAGTTCCTTCCTCATCGAACGGTCGCGCCACCACACTTACAGCAGCCGAATGGATCTGGTCGAAAGCAACTGAGCTTACGACCGGGTCCATCTTGAGCTGGGGATCGCCCCCGTGGGGGCCAGGTTTGGCCCCCTGAAAATGCAGAAAAAACAAGCCCCTTAGGTTGCAAACGGGGGGCGTCTTGCGTAGCCTCCCGCACCTTAAACCCATTTGAATTCCTTGGTTGTTCGCCCCACCGGACCCGCCCCCCTTGACCGATCCCCATCCCACCACCCCCATGACCGAAGCCTTGAGCGATTTACGCCAGGGCATCGACAGCATCGACGACCAGATTTTGGCGTTGTTGGCGCAGCGGGGCCGTTTGGTGCAAAAAGTGGGGGAGCTCAAACAAGAGAGCGACCGCCCCTTCTTTGTCCCCGCCCGCGAAGTCGCCATCATGGAGCGGCTCAAGGGGATGGATCGTGGCCCTTTCCCCTGGGAGAGCGTCGAGCGGGTTTTCCGCGAGATCATCAGCGCCTCCATCGCCCTGGAGCGCCCCCTTGAGGTCGCCTTCCTCGGCCCCGCCACCACCTTCACCCATCAGGCGGCGCTCAAACAGTTCGGCGGCTCGGTGCAGTATCGACCGGTGCGCACCATCCCCGAGGTCTTCCGCGAGGTCGAGACCGCCTGCGCCGATTACGGGGTCGTTCCGGTTGAGAACGCCTTCGAGGGGATGGTCATCCACACCCTCGATAGCTTCTCCCGCTCGCCCCTCAAGATCGTGGCCGAGATCAACCTCCCCATCGCCCAATACCTGCTCGGCAAGGGCGATCTGGCCGGGGTAAAGAAGATCTATTCCCACTATCAGCCCTTCTTGCAGTGCAATTCGTGGCTGAACAACACCTTGCCCGAAATCCAGCGTATCGAGGTCGCCTCGACCACCGAGGCGGCGGCCCGCGCCGCCCAAGAAGAGGGGGCCGCCGCCATCGCGCCGCTGCAATCGGCCGAGGTCTACGGGCTCGACGTGTTGGCCGAACACATCGAGGATCACCCCGACAACACCACCCGCTTTTTGGTCATCGGCCGTCACACCACACCCCCGGCGGGAGGTGGGCGTGACAAGACCAGTCTGCTGCTTTCGGCCCCCGATCGGCCCGGCGCCCTGTTCGACATGCTCGCCCCCTTCAACAACCGTGGACTCAACCTGACCCGCATCGAATCGCGCCCCACCCGGCAGCAGATGTGGCAGTACCACTTCTTCGTCGATCTGATTGGTCATCAAGGGGAGGCAACGGTGCGCGCCGCCTTGGCCGAACTGGAGACGATGGGGGTGATGATTAAGGTGCTGGGCAGCTACCCGATGGCGCTGCGCGGCGAAGGGGGGGAGGGGTGAGCCGCTTTCCCACTGCTCGCCATCTGGCGGGGCTGGCCCCCTATCAGCCGGGCAAGCCGGTCGAGGAGCTGGAGCGAGAATTCGGGATCGTCGGTGCGGTGAAACTGGCCTCCAACGAAAACCCCCTTGGTCCCAGCCCCCGCGCCATCGTCGCCCTGACCAGCGCCGCCGGAACGATCCACCGCTATCCCGACGGGGGGAGCTTTCGCCTGCGTCGGCGGTTGGCCCAGCGTTACGGGGTCGGCGATGAGGAGGTGGCCGTCGGTAGCGGCTCCAACGAGCTGCTTACCTTGATCGCCCGCACCTACCTCGAAGCGGGGACCAATGCGGTGGCCAGCCGCTACGGGTTCATCGTCTACAAACTGGCAACCCACATGGCGGGGGGTGAGCTGCGCGAAGTGGCCGATCTGAACTACAGCCACGATCTGCAAGCGATGGCCGAGGCGGTCGACCACAACACCCGCATCGTCTTCGTCGCCAACCCCAACAACCCCACCGGCACCTACCACAATGGCGAGGATCTGGTCCGCTTTCTTAAGCGGATTCCCTCCCATGTGTTGGTGGTGCTCGACGAGGCCTACGTCGAATACATCACCTCACCCATGGGGGGCGACGGAGTCGAGTTGCGGCGGCGGTTTTCGAATCTGGTGGTGACCCGAACCTTTTCAAAGGCTTACGGTTTGGCGGGGATGCGGATCGGCTACATGATCGCCGATCCCGAGGTGATCCAAGCGCTCAACACGGTGCGCGATCCCTTCAACGTCAACCTGCTGGCGCAAGAGGCCGCCATCGCCGCCTTGGGGGATGAGCCCTTTTTAGAACGGGTGCGCCACGTCAATCGGCAGGGGCGGCTTTTTTTGCAGGAACGGTTGCGGCAGATGGCGATCGACTGGATCCCCGGCGAGGGGAATTTCCTCACCCTCGACCTGAAACGTCCAGCTGGGGCCATCGAACAGGCGATGCTGCGTCAGGGGGTGATCGTGCGGGGGCTGGTTCCCTACGACATGCCCAACCACCTGCGGATGAGCATCGGTTTGCAAGAGGAAAACGAACGGGCGATTGCGGCACTTGCGCAAGCGCTTGCTACAGATTGATTTCAATAAGGTTCGAACGTTTTGGAGAATGAGAGCATGGTCATCGTAATGCGTCCCGGCGCCGCGCCGGAGGATTTGGATCGTTTGTTGGGGCACCTGCGCCATGAGGGTTTCACCCCCCACGTTTCGCAAGGGACCGAGCGCACCATCATCGGTGTGATCGGCGACGAGCGCGGTGTCGACGAGGGGTCGATCCTGGCCCATCCCGGTGTCGAGTCGGTCACCCCGATCCTCAAGCCCTACAAGCTGGTCTCCCGCGATTTTCGTAAAGAAGACACCGTCATCAAGGTGCGCGACCTGACCATCGGCGGCAACGCCATCCAAGTAATCGCCGGTCCTTGCTCGGTCGAGTCCGAAGAGCAGCTCGATGTCACCGCCGAGATCGTCCGCAGCGCCGGGGCCACCATGATGCGCGGCGGCGCCTTCAAGCCCCGTACCTCCCCCTACACCTTCCAAGGTTTGGGCCCCATCGGTTTGACCTACCTCTCCCGCGCCAGCCACACCCATGGCCTGCCGGTGGTCACCGAGTTGATGGACGTTCGCGACATCAACTACTTCGTCGAAGAGAACGTCGACGTCATCCAGATTGGCACCCGGAACATGCAGAACTTCCAGCTTCTGAAAGAGGTGGGGAAGCTCGGCAAACCGGTGATCCTCAAGCGCGGCATGGCGGCCACCATTAAAGAATGGCTGATGAGCGCCGAGTACATCGCCTCTGAGGGCAACCTCAACATCATTCTGGCCGAACGCGGCATCCGCACCTACGAGACCGCGACCCGCAACACCCTCGATCTGTCGGCCATTCCGGTCTTGAAAGAGCTGACCCATTTGCCGGTCATCGTCGATCCCTCCCATGCGGTGGGGATCGCCCGGCACATCCCGACCATGGCTAAAGCGGCGGTGGCGGCGGGGGCCGACGGGTTGCTCATCGAGGTCCACCACAACCCCTGCGAAGCGATGTGCGACGGCGACCAGGCGTTGACCCCCGAGATCTTCCGCACCTTGATGAAGGATCTCGACGTTATGGCAGCCGCGGTGGGCCGCACCATCGCCCATCCCAAGAACTGAGCCGACGACCTTGCCCGGATTCGTCAATCGCGTAGCGGTGGTGGGGGTCGGCCTGATTGGCGGCTCTCTGGCCCGTGCCCTAAAACAAAGCGGCTTTGCCGGTGAGGTGGTTGGGATCGAACCCAATACCGCCGAGCGGGCGTTGGCGCTACAACTGGGGGTGATTGATCGGGGTGAGGCGACGGTGGAAGAGGGGGTTCTCGGCGCCGATGTGGTCGTTTTGGCCACCCCGGTCGGCCCAATGGAGCGGGTCGGTTTGGCCTGTATCGCCGCGATGGATGCGGGTGCGGTATTGACCGATGTCGGTTCGGTGAAAGGGGTGATCCTCACTGCGCTAGAGGAGCCCGCCTTGGCGGCGGGGATCCGCCTGATCGGCGGTCACCCCATTGCCGGAACCGAACACAGCGGCGTGGCTGCCTCGTTCCCCGAACTCTTCCGGGGCGCCCGCATCATCCTGACCCCCACCCCCCACAGCGACGGCGGCGCCCAGGCGCTGGTTACCGCAATGTGGGAGGCGGTGGGGGGGCAGGTCGAAACCATGGAGGCGGCCCTGCACGACCGCATCCTGGGGGCGACCAGCCATTTGCCCCACGTGATTGCCTTTTCGTTGGTCGAGGCGCTGCGCCGCATGAACGACGGGGAGGGGGGTGACCTCTTTCGTTTTGCGGCGGGCGGCTTTCGCGACTTCACCCGCATCGCCTCCTCTAATCCCCCCATGTGGCGCGACATCTGTCTGGCCAACGGCGAGTCGGTGGTCGAGATGATCGATCGCTTCACCACTGTGCTCGGCGAGGTGCGTCAGGCGGTCGACCGGGGTGATGCCGATGCTCTGGAACAAACCTTCGTCAAAGCCAAGGTGACCCGGGACAGCCTGGTGCGTCGCCGCGGTTTTCTCGGCTCCTCCGAATAAAGATCTTCATGGCCCACCACTCCATTTCTCGTTCTTGGCAGGTCTCTCCCACCCGCGCCCCCCTTGAAGGGGAGGTGTCGGTCCCCGGCGACAAGTCGATCTCCCATCGTGCCCTGATGTTCTCCGCGTTTGGTCATGGGGATGTGAGGATCGGCGGGCTGCTGCGTGGTGAGGATGTTCTTTCGACCTGGAAGGCGATGTCTGCCCTGGGGGTCGGGATCGTCGACGGCTCCGACGACGTGGTGACGGTGCATGGCCGGGGGTTCGAGGCGTGGCGGGAGCCGGGCGACGTGATCGACTTGGGCAACTCCGGCACCTCGATGCGGTTGATGACCGGGCTGTTCGCCGGTACCCCCGGTATGTTTACGGTCTTGACCGGTGATCCCTACCTGCGCCGCCGTCCGATGGGGCGGGTGGTCGAGCCGTTGCGCAGCATGGGGGCGAGCATCGATGGGCGCGACGGGGGCAAACTGGCCCCCCTGGCGATTCGAGGCCGGGCGCTCGAAGGGGGGCAATTCGACCTCAACATCGCCTCGGCTCAGGTGCTCAGTTGCCTGGCCCTGGCCGGTTTGCGGGCGCAATCGCAGGTGACGGTGACCCTTCCTGGCCCTGCCCGCGACCACACGCAGCGGATGCTCAAAGCGATGGGGGCCAACATCGAGGGGGACGAACGCTCCCTGACCCTGAATCCCGGCGCGACGCTGCGCAATCCTGAAACCATTGCCGTCCCTGGCGATTTTTCGTCTGCTGCCTTCTTCATGGCCGCCGCCACCTTGGTTCCCGGCTCCGATTTGACGCTGATCGGGGTGGGGGTTAATCCGACCCGGACCGGATTTCTCGATCTGCTGCGCGCCATGGGGGGCAAGATTGAGCTGCTCAACCGCCGCGAAGAGGGGGGGGAGCCGGTCGCCGATCTGCGCATTCGCCATGCCCAGCTGCGCGGCATCGAGGTTCCCCCCGAGGCGGTCCCGCTGGCCATCGACGAATTCCCCATGCTGTTTGCCTTGGCCGCCGCTGCCGAGGGGGTCACTACCGTGCGTGGGGCCGAAGAGTTGCGGGTGAAAGAGAGCGACCGCATCGCCGCCATGGCCAAAGGACTCAGACACCTGGGCATTCAAGTCGAGGAGCTGCCCGACGGGGCGATCATCCACGGCGGACATCCCAGCGGCGGTACGGTCGACTCCCACGGCGATCACCGCATCGCCATGAGTTTTGCGGTGTTGGCCCAGGTTGCCCGTGGCGCGGTCACCATCCGCGACGTGGCCAACGTCGCCACCTCCTTCCCCTCATTCGAGGGGTTATTACGGGCGGTGGGGGGGCATCTTGAGGGGTTCGATGAATAAGGTGCCGGTACTCGCCATTGACGGCCCCGCCGGAACCGGCAAGGGGACGGTCGCCCGCTTGGTCGCCCAGCGGCTCAAGTGGCACTACTTCGATTCCGGGGTGTTGTATCGGGCGGTGGGTTTGCTGGCAGCCGAACAGGGACTCGATCCCGAGGGGCATCCGGAGCAAGTGACGAAGCTGGCGCAAAACCTTGGATTGCGTGGAATTTTAGGGCTTGACCGCGAGTTTCACGTCTTCATCGGCGACCGGGAAATCACCACCGACATTCAAAGTGCTCAGGCCGGTCAAATGGCCAGCCGGGTCGGGGCGATCCCCGGTGTGCGGCAGGTGCTGCTCGATTTTCAACACCAGCAGGCCCGTGCGCCGGGTTTGGTGATGGACGGGCGCGACATCGGCAGCGTCGTTTTTCCTTCCGCCAGTTGCAAAATTTATCTCACCGCAAGCCCCGAAATTCGGGGGGAGAGGCGCTGGCGACAGTTGTCCGCCTCGGGAAATGATGTTAGTTTACAAAGCATTATCGCAGATCTGGCCGAGCGGGACCGCCGCGATGCCCAACGTGAGATTGCCCCTTTACGGGCTGCCGAGGATGCCTTCGAGATCGACACCTCGGACCTGACGATTTCCCAGGTGGTCGAGCAGGTGGTTGCTCGGTTGGAACGGTAGGTCGAACAACATGCATGTCGTCATCGCCCGCGAAGCGGGCTTTTGTTTTGGAGTCAAACTCGCCATCGAACAGGCCTTCGAGGCCGCTGGCCAAGCCGGTGGGCAGGCCATCCACACCTTGGGCCCCCTGATTCACAATCCCCCGACCATTCAAAAATTGATGCAGGTTGGCGTGGTGCCGGTGGACCGGCTCGATCAGGTTCCCGGCGGCACGGTGGTGATCCGTTCCCACGGCGTCCCCAAGCAAATCAAGCAAGGGGCCAAAGATCTTGGGCTCGATGTGGTTGATGCTACCTGCCCCTTCGTGACGCGGGTCCAAAACGCGGTGGCGCGACTCTCCAAAGAGGGCTGCTTCGTGGTGGTGGTGGGGGATGCCAGCCATCCCGAGGTGGTGGGGATCGTCAGCCACATCGTGGGACCCCATAAGGTGATGTCGGGGCGCGACGATCTGGAGGGGATTCCGGTCCAGACCCGAAAAATCGGGGTGGTGGCGCAGACGACCATGCGGCCCGACCGCTTCAAAGAGGTGATCTGCCAGTTGCTCGACCGCTGCAACGAGCTGACGGTCATCAACACCATCTGCGATGCGACCGAGATTAAGCAGAGCGATGCCCGGGTTCAGGCGGCGACGGTGGACGCCATGCTGGTGGTGGGGGGGAAGAACTCCTCCAATACCCGCAAGTTGGCCCAGATTTGCGCCGAGGTGCAGCCCAACACCCACCACATCGAAACCGCCGACGAGATCGATTCGGCTTGGTTTGCGCAGGTCGACTCGGTGGGGGTGACGGCGGGGGCCTCGACCCCCGATTGGTTGATCGACGAGGTGGTTGTCCGCTTGCGCGCCCTGGGGGGCGATACGGTCGACGACCTGCGCACCAGCGCCGAGGAGCAAGCACGGCAGGTCCAGGATCAGCTCGCCAAATTGCAGTAATTCCTCCGTTCGTCGGGGGTTGAAGATAGGTGGTTCCGGAGGCGGTGGGTTACCCGCCGCCGGATTCATCGACGCCGCGATGGCCTTATGGCCCGCACATTCCATTTCAGGGGGTACCTGTTTCATGCCCAAGCAACACAATCAATCCACCGGCTTCGAAGACTTTGAAGACTTCGAGGCGGAATTCTTCGCCAACGACGAAGAAGCCAACGAATTCGCCAAGCTGCTGGAAGAATCGCTCACCGGCGAGGGGGCCTCGCAGGGGCTCTATCAAGTCGGAGATCTGGTCACCGGCACCGTGGTGAAGGTGGATGGCGACGATATCATCCTGGATATCGGCGCTAAGACCGAGGGGATCGTCCCCACCAACGAGCTGACCGACGATCAAGGCAATCTGACGGTTGGTGTCGGCGATACCGTCGAGGTGGTGGTCGACCGTGGTACCGGGCCTCACGACGAGATCAAGCTGTCGCGTCGCAAGGCGATCCGCGCCGCCAACTGGAAGATCCTCGAAGCCAAATTCGAGGCTGGCGAAGCGGTCACCGGCAAGATCACCGAGCAGGTTAAGGGTGGTTTGTCGGTCTCGGTTATGGACATCCGCGCCTTCCTGCCCGGTTCGCTCGTCGATGTCCGTCCCGTCCGGGATCTCACCCGCCTCATCGGCGAGGAGTCCTGGTTCGAGATCATCAAGATGGACCGCCGCCGCAACAACCTGGTGGTCTCCCGCAAGGCGCTGCTCGAACGCGAGCGTGGCAAGGCCCGCGAAGAGCTGCTGACCCACCTCGAAGAGGGGGCGGTGTTCGAGGGTGAGGTCAAGAACATCACCGACTACGGCGCGTTCGTCGACATCGGTGGCATGGACGGTCTGCTGCACATGACCGACATGAGCTGGAAGCGCATCAAACACCCCCGCGAAGTGGTCTCCCCCGGCGATCTCATCAACGTCAAGATCCTGGCCTGGGATCCCGAGCGCGAGCGCATCTCGTTGGGTCTGAAGCAGCTTCAGTCCGATCCTTGGGAGAACCTGGACCGCCGCTACCCTGTGGCCGGTCGCTTCCAGGGCCAAATTACCAACGTCACCGATTACGGCGTCTTCGTCGAAATCGAGGATGGTATCGAGGGTCTGGTCCACGTCTCCGAGATGAGCTGGACCAAGAAAAACCTCGATCCCCGCAAGGTTTACAAGAAGGGCGACGAGGTCGAGGTCACTGTTCTCAACATCGACGTCGAGCGTCGCCGTATCTCCCTGGGTATGAAGCAGATTCAGCAGAATCCCTGGGAGGTCTTTGCCGCCGAGTACCCCGAAGGGACCCGGATCAAGGGCCCCATCAAGAACATCACCGACTTCGGTTTGTTCGTGGGCCTGAACGACGATCTCGACGGCCTGGTGCACATCACCGACCTGTCGTGGGACGAAGAGGGCGAAGAGGCCATCAAGAAGTTCGAGGTCGGTCAGGAGATCGAGGCGGTCGTGTTGCAGGTTAAGCCTCAGCAAGAGCGGATTTCCTTGGGTATCAAGCAGCTCAGTGCCGATCCTTGGGAGACCTTCTTCGCCACCCACAAGAAGGGTGACGTCATCACCGGCACCGTGAAAGAGATCAACGACGGTGGCGTGGTGGTCGAGCTTGAGGATGGGATCGAAGGTTTCATCCGCATCTCCGAGCTGGCGGTCGAGCGGATCGAGGATCCCCGCACCGTGGCCAAGGTGGGTGAGTCGATCACCGCCAAGATCACCCAAGTTGATCGCAAGACCCGTCGCATCGCCCTCTCCATCAAGCAGAAGGAGAAGGACGAGGAGCGTCAGGTCCTGGATCAGTACAAAGCCGATTCCTCCTCGGCGGCCACCAACCTCGGTGACCTCATCAAGGAGAAACTGGCTCAGAAGTCTGCCGAAAGCGATGCCGAGTAAGGGTTCGCTGAACAGCTAAGCAACAAAAGAAGGGCGGGGCAGCAGGTTCGCCCCGCCCTTTTTCATGGTTCAACAACAGGGAAAACAATGCGCAAACGGTGGTGGTTGATCGTCCTGGTGGTGGGGGTGCTGTGGTGGCTGGGCTCGCAAGGGGGACCGGAGAGCAAGCCGCACATCGCCCTGGTGACATGCAATGGGATGATCACCGATGCCGAGCCCTGGCTGTACCGGCTTCGGGAAATCGAGGATGATGACCAAGTCATGGGAATGGTGCTGCGGATCGATTCTCCCGGTGGCGGGGTTGCCGCATCCCAAGAGATGCGAGACCGGTTGGCCTCCTTCAAGAAACCGTGGGTCGTCTCCATGGGGAACATGGCAGCTTCGGGCGGCTTGATGATCGCCGCCCCCGCCCCCCATATCTTTGCCCAACCGGCGACGATGACCGGGTCGATCGGGGTCATCATGATCCTTTCCGATGTTTCGAAGTTGATGGAAAAAATCGGGATCACCTCGAACGTGATTACCGCCGGAACCATGAAGGATGCCGGCTCCCCCTTCCGTCCGATGAATCCCGATGAACGGGCCTACCTTGAAGGGGTGGCCCACACCATTCACGAAGATTTCATTCAACAAGTTGCCCGCGACCGCCACCTCGATCCCGAGGCGCTGCGTCCTTTGGCCGATGGCCGGATCCTGATCGGATCCCAGGCCAAGGAGGCCGGTTTGGTCGACGAACTGGGCGGAATGCTCCAAGCCAAGGCCTGGCTGATTGCGCAGCAGGGTTGGGACGAGGGTCTCGATCTGGTGCTGCACGAGGAACGCAAGCCGTTGTTGGCCCGATGGATGGAATCGGCAGCGGGCGATCTGTTGCCCGAATCCACGTGGATCCCCTCGGGTTGGTACGCCGCTTGGCCCGGTGCTGTCGGCGGTTGATGCTGTTGTCCCGCCCAATTTCGATTCTATAAAAGGTGCCTGAAGGCACCGTTTGAGTGGGGGTGTTTCGATGACGAAGTCCGAATTGATCGCCGAAGTGGCCGACCAGGTCGAAAACCTGAGCCGCAAAGAGGTCGAGCATATTGTCAACCTGATGTTCGACATCATGGTTGAGGCGATGAAAAACCGCCGCCGCATCGAGCTGCGCGGGTTTGGCACCTTCGGGGTGAAGGAGCGCGATGCCCGCCAGGGTCGCAACCCCAAGACCGGGGAGCAGGTTGAGGTCCCCTCCAAGTTGGCCCCCTTCTTCAAGCCCGGCAAGGCGCTGCGGGAGCGGGTGGAGGGTTGATACCCCCAGCCGCACCCCCGTTCGGTAGGGAGGTACGGATATGAGGTTCGCCCTCAACTTCATCGCGCTGGTCCTTCTGTTCCTGGTGGGGCTGACCCTGGCCACCCAGAACATGGAGGAGGTGACCCTTCACTACTACTTTGGGGTGGAGGTTGGCCCCCTGCCGCTGTACATGGTGCTGCTGACCGTCTTCATCGTCGGCATGCTCTTCGCCGTGCTGCTCTCCCTGTCTCCGGTGCTGCGCCTGCGTCTGCGCTACCTGAAGATGAAGCGGGACAACCTCTCCATGACCAAAGAGCTGGAGCGGCTGCGCAATCTTCCCCTCGAACAGGATTTGGAGTAGGGCCTCCCGGCCCATCCCATGATCGCCTCGGGTACCTGGATCGCCCTGGCTTTGTTGCTCGGCATTGCGCTGGGCGGCATCGCTGGGTACCGCTCGGGGCTGCGCGGCGAGGGGGATGGGGGCGATCACCGCCGCGCCGAACGGGGGGTGACCCTCTTCAACCGGGGGATTTACCACCTGGTGCGCGACGAACCCGACGCAGCCATCGAATCGCTGATCGAGGCGGCCAAAAACACCACCGATCTGGCCGAAACTTACCTGCTGCTCGGCGAGCTCTACCGACAACGGGGGGAGACGGGCCGGGCGATTCGTCTGCACCAATCGATCCTCTTCCGCGACAATATCGGCGACGAACTGCGCCATCAGGCGATGCTCGGCTTGGCCGAGGATTACCGGGCCGCCGGATTTTTTGAGCGGGCCAGCAACGCCTATTCGGCCCTGCTCCCCTTCGACGATCTACGCCCTTTCGCCCTTGAAGCGCTGCTGGAGCTGACGATCACCGAGCGCAACTGGTCCGAGGCACTGCGGCTGATCGGGCAAATGCGTCGCCTGCCCCGCAGTCAGGTCAGGCCCCCCTTGGATGTGGTCGAAGCCTATCTTTTGGTGATGCAGGGGCGCGATGCACTCAAAGAGGGGCGGTCGAAAGAGGCCCGGGACGGGGCGAACCAGGCGATCAAACGGCACCCCGAATCGGTGGCCGGCTACCTACTGGCGGGGGATGCCGAGGCGGCGGAGCACCGACTCGACCGGGCGATCCGCCGTTGGATGGAGGGAATGAGCAAGGTGCCCCGCCATGCCGGATTGTTTTTGCGCCGCCTGCGCGAGCGCGAGGGGATCGACCTGGGCGAGTTGCCCAGCGACAGCCCCGCCGCCGGTTTGGCCATCGCACAGCGGAAGATGGAGGAGGGGCATCCCGAAGAGGCGCTCCCCCTGTTGACCCAGTTGTCACAGCGTTTCCCGGATCGTCTTGAATTGCTCTTGGCCCTGGGCCGTTGCCGCGCCGCCCTGGAGGGAGAGGGGGCCGGTTTGCGTTTTGTGGTCTCGGAACTCGAAAGCCGTCTGGCCCGCCAGCCCCGCTACCGTTGCCACCAATGCGGCTTGACCCTGCAAGAGGTGCAATGGCGCTGTCCCCGATGCAGATCGTGGGAAAGCATGGAGGAGATACGGGCCGATCTGGGTCCGGCTCCTTTGCCGGTCGCCACCGTGGCGGCCCCAGCCAACACCAAAACCGCTCCATCCCCTTTACCTTTGCAACCGGGACCCACCGTTTCATGACCCTGCCCGATGACCGCCTGATCGTCGCCCTCGATACCCCGAGTTACAGCCGCGCCATCGAACTGGCCCGCGCCGTCGCCCCTGCTGCCGGTTGGGTGAAGGTCGGCAAGGAGCTGTTCGTCGCCAACGGCCCCCAGATCGTGCGCGATCTCAAGGCGCTGGGGCTTAAGGTGTTTCTCGACCTGAAATTCCACGACATCCCCAACACCGTGGCCCAGGCGGTGCGCCAAGCCGCCGAGCTCGGGGCCGATTTGACCACCGTCCACGCCCTAGGTGGGCGGGCGATGATGAAGGCGGCGGCGCAAGCGGCTCAGGATTCGGGCAGCGATCTGAAGGTGGTGGCGGTGACGTTGTTGACCTCGATGGGGGCGGACGACGCCGCCGAGGTGGGGATCGGGGGGAGCCCGGAAGAGATCGTCCGCCGGTTGGCCCAGCTGGCGCTGGACTCGGGGCTGCATGGGGTGGTTGCCTCGGGGCAAGAGGCCCCCATGTTGCGCACCCTGCTGGGGCAGCAGGCCTGGATCGTCACTCCCGGCATCCGCCCCCTGGGCAGTGCTGCCGGGGACCAAACCCGCATCGTCACCCCACCCCAGGCGATTGAGGGGGGGGCGAGTCATATTGTGGTCGGGCGGCCGATTACTGGGGCGGAAGATCCCGCTTCGGCTGCAGCCGCCATCGCGACATCCCTGCCGTGAGTCCCCTCTCCCCTCAGAGGAGAGGGTTAGTGTGAGGGGTGAATGTTTGCTGGCTTATGCCTACGCCGATTGAATCCTCGGCAACCCTCGCAATGGCCTGTCGATGCAGCTGCGTGCCATGGCCGAGCAGCGGCTGATCGTGAATCCCGAAAGCCCCAACATGGCGCTGTCCCCGGTGAAATCGTTTTCGATCTCTTTAACGACGAGTATCTCTTCCATGACCGAAACCCAACTCCTCGACCTCTATCGTCAATACGAGTCTTTGCTGGAGGGGCATTTCTTGCTCTCTTCGGGTAAACACTCCTCCCGCTACCTGCAATCGGCCAAGGTGTTGTCCCATCCCGAAGCAGCGGAGCAAATTGGTGAGGCGATTGGCGCCCTTTTTACCCGTCGGGGGATCGAGATCGACCTGGTGGTCGGCCCCGCCATGGGGGCGGTGATTGTTGCCCACGAGGTGGGCCGCGCCCTAAAAACCCCCGCTTTCTTCACCGAGCGTGAGGGTGGCGCCATGACCCTGCGGCGCGGTTTTGCCATCCCCCAGGGGGCGCGGGTGCTACTGGTCGAGGATGTGGTGACCACCGGTAAATCGACCCGCGAAACCATCGAGGTGGTCGAGGGGTTGGGGGGTAAGGTGGTGGCGGTGGGGTCGATCATCGACCGCTCCGGAGGCAAGGCCGATTTTGGCGGACGTCCCTTCCACGCCATCGCCCAGCTTGAGATCCCGGTTTACGACCCGAGCAGTTGCCCCCTGTGTGCAGCGGGCGGCCCGGCCCCCTACAAACCGGGGAGCCGCCCGACGGCGTAAGGTTGGTTTTTGTCAGACGAGCCCGACGTGTCCGACCCAGGAGCCCCCATGACCCCCTTCGAGACCCACTTTCGCGGTACCTTTTCGTGCCTGCTGCGCTGGGACGACGTGCCGGCGGTAACGGCGGCGTTGGCGGCCGAGGATGGCTGGTTTTGGGTCGATCCTGCGGGGCGAACCATCGAAGGGCCGCTGAGCGGGGCCGAGGCGCAGGCCAAGATGGGGCCGTTGCTGGAGGCGATCCGGGCCGCCGATCCGGGGCGGTGCGGCATGGTTTACGTCGATGACCGGTCCGCGCCACGGATGCTCAAGCTCTTTCATCCCCGCAAGGTCGGTTCGTCGTGCACCATCAACCTGGGGCCGGTCGCTCCCTGGCACCTCTTCACCCGCATCGAACCCGAGATCCTCGACGAGTGGCGCCCCCCGGCGTCGTTGCCCGAAAAAAAGGGGTTGTTCGACAGGGTGTTGGGACGGTAGGAGATCGCGCACGGTAGGGTGGATAAGCGCAGCGCGTCCACCATCCCCCCTTCATACAAAGACAGACGCCACGGCCCATGCCCCCCTTCAAAGTCCACGCCCCCTTCGAACCCTCCGGCGACCAGCCCCAGGCGATTGTTCAACTGGTTGAAGCGCTGCGCGGCGGCGCCCGGGGCAAGACCGTCCTGGGGGTGACCGGCTCGGGCAAGACCTTCACCATGGCTCACGCCATCGCGCAGTTGCAACGCCCCGCCCTGGTGATGGCCCCCAACAAAACCCTGGCAGCCCAGCTTTACAACGAGTTCAAGAGCTTCTTCCCCGACAACGCGGTCGAGTATTTCGTCAGCTACTACGACTACTACCAGCCCGAGGCCTACATCCCCCGCTCCGACACCTTCATCGAGAAGGATTCGTCGATCAACGAGCAGATCGAGCGCATGCGCCACTCGGCGACCCGCGCCCTGTTCGAGCGGCGCGACACGATCATCGTCTCCTCGGTGTCGTGCATTTACGGCTTGGGCTCCCCCGAAACCTACGTCGGCATGGCGCTGCACATCGCGGTGGGGGAGGAGTGGTCGTTGCACAAACTCACTCGGGGCTTGGTGGCGCTGCAATACGAGCGCAACGACATCGCCCTGGAACAGGGGCGGTTTCGGGTGCGGGGCGACGTGGTCGACATCTTCCCGATCTACGAAGAAGACTATGGCATTCGGGTCGAGCTTTTCGGCGACGAGGTCGACGCCATCACGGTTTTCGACCCCCTGACCGGACGGACCATCGAGCAGCGCGACCGGGCCACGATCTTCCCCAAGAGCCACTACGTCACCGAGAAGGAGCAGGTGCAGCGGGCCATCGGCACGATTCAGATCGAGCTGAAACAACGGCTGGAAGAGCTGCGCGAGGCCAACCAACTGGTGGAGGCGCAGCGTCTGGAACAACGCACCCGCTACGACCTGGAGATGATTCAAGAGGTCGGCTACTGCAACGGCATCGAGAACTACTCCCGCCACCTGACCGGCAAGCTGGCGGGGGAGCCGCCGCCAACCCTGTTCGAATACCTGCCCGACGACGCCCTGCTTTTTGTCGACGAATCCCACGTGACCGTCCCCCAGATCGGGGCGATGTACAAAGGGGATCGCTCCCGCAAAACCACCCTGGTGGAGTTCGGCTTTCGCCTCCCCTCGGCCCTCGACAACCGCCCCTTGCAGTTTGAGGAGTGGGAGCGGCTGCGCCCCCAGACCGTCTTCGTCTCGGCCACCCCCGCCCTCTTCGAGTTGGAGCACTCCGAGGAGCCGGTGGTGGAGCTGGTCATCCGCCCCACCGGGTTGATCGACCCCGAGATCACCATCCGCCCGGTCACCCTTCAAGTCGATGACTTGATCCACGAGGTGCGGGGGGTGACGGCGAGGGGCTTCCGCACCCTGGCGACCACCTTGACCAAGCGGATGGCCGAGGATCTGACCGAATACATGACCGAACTTGGCATACGGGTGCGTTACCTGCACTCCGACATCGATACGGTGGAGCGTTCGGCGATCATCCGCGACCTGCGCCTGGGGGCCTTCGATGTATTGGTGGGGATCAACCTGCTGCGCGAGGGGCTCGATTTGCCCGAGGTGGCGCTGGTGGCGATTTTGGATGCCGATAAAGAGGGGTTCCTGCGTTCGGAGCGCTCCTTGATCCAGACCATCGGCCGCGCCGCCCGAAATGCCGAAGGAAGGGTGATCCTCTACGCCGACCGGATCACTGGCTCGATGGAGCGGGCCATCGGCGAAACCGACCGCCGCCGCGCCAAGCAGGTCGCCTACAACCAAGCCCACGGCATCACCCCGACCACGGTGGTGCGTCAGGTCGCCGATTTGATGGGGGAGAGCCGCGCCGCCGAGAAGGGGGGGCGGTACCGGGCCGAACTGGCCGATCCCAAGGCGATCGCCCACCAAATCGACGCCAAAGAGAAAGAGATGCTCGTCGCCGCTGCGGAGCTGGAATTCGAGCGGGCAGCCGAGCTGCGCGACGAAATCCACCGGCTGCGCGAAGCACTAATGACTGCGTAAAACTGGTTGAAACGAATCAAGAAACCTGTAAGAGCGCCGGTTTTTCGCTCGCCCTGATCTTGTCGAAGGGCGGCGCGACGATGCATCGTCTTTGCTTCGTTTCCCCACCCCCCTCACCCCAACATTCCCCTCAACAATCCACTAGCTTCCACCCCCAAGGTCGGTTTCCTGGCTGTCGGAGGGGGCGATCGCCCCCCGCCCTCGGCACGGATTGACCCCACGGAGGTGGTTGTGAAGGCACGTTTGGGATGGATGGTTTTGGGATTCGCGGTCGCCCAGCCGGAGGCGGTCGGATCGCTCGTCCGCCCCGTCCTGACCAGGAACTCCGCCTCCACAGTCTGGATCACCGCCCCCCTCCGGCGCAGTGGTTTTGCCCAAACGGCATCCGCCGCCACCCCCAAACCACCCCAACGGGTTGGATCTGCGCCCGAGGCAATTCTCGGGATTGGCGCCAAATCGAGCGAAAGCGTTGTTCGTCGAGATGTGGGTCGAACTGGCCCCAATTCTCCGTCCCCGTTGCGACCCGGGATCGACGACACCACCTGCAATCCCCACCAGTGCCTCCGCCCCGAGACCGTTGCCAACGTCAAACACGGGCGACCCCTTCAAGCACCTCCATACCCCGTGGACAGGGCTGGGCCACACCTACGATTGGGGCAATCGCCGCGATGAGGAGGGGGCCAGCGCGTTTGATTGGATGCCGGAGGCGACGTATGAAATGGCGGGACGGTGCCGATGTGGGGGGTAACGCGGTTTTGTGGGGGGTTAATTCAGTGGACAGCACGGGGGCCTCAAAAGCTGGGTCCGATGACGATGCGCGGGGGGGGATCGTGGGCCGGTAGAGCGCAGCGAGGTCCGGCATGCAGGGGTTCATCAAACCCCACGCCGCTCCCGTCGGCCATTCCCATCGTCCCCCTGTATGCCGATGCTACGACGAGAGAACTGCCCCCCAGAATTCTGGTGAGCGGGCCTGTGTTTACCGACCGCTTGAAGAGCCGAGCCCCTTGGGGTGGACCCCACTCCTTGGACAGTTTGGGGGCGAAAATTTGTAAACGGTTAGTGGCGGTGGGTGGTTCCGCCGTGGGTTTGATGGACCTGTTCTGGGGTCTTGCCGCCGAGGGCACTGTGGGG
>Ga0210006_1000583_pt1 | contig 28375 bp, 25 predicted proteins | sample CryGey02umfilter_2_FD_185452 | JGI IMG/M metagenome (GOLD analysis project Ga0210006, IMG submission 185452) | Groundwater microbial communities from aquifer in Utah, USA - Crystal Geyser 4/10/14 0.2 um filter (SPAdes) (version 3) | ecosystem: Environmental > Aquatic > Deep subsurface >... | reverse complement strand
TGGGGAGTGAGAATCATTTTCCCAAATTTTTCATGGGGTTTTCCACTTAAAAAAGTAGTTTCAAAATCATCACGGGCAGGATGAGTCTTTGGCATATTGAGTGCATCAAATGCTAAGTAGTCCCACTCAGCCTCAGGGTATGACATGCGAATAAAACCGATCTTTGAAAATATTTTAGATATTTCTTCAATGGCAATAGTGATGGGGTGAAGAGATCCTTTTTGCGTTGTATTTCCCGGCATTGTCACGTCAATGGTTTGTGATTTTTCAGATTGAGTGATTAATTTTTGATGCAGCTTTTCAAACAAGTCAGTTAATTGCAGTTTCAATAAATTTATTTTTTGTCCGTATTCTTTTTTTTGTTCACTTGGTACTGTTTTTATGTTTTTAAGAAGCTTATTAATTTCACCACTGCGTCCTAAATACTTTATCTTTAGCTCTTCTAATTTAGTCAAATACACCACTGAATTAATTTCTTCTGTGGCTTTTTGATGTAGATTTTTAATTTCGTCCATAAAGGAAATTATAATGAAATTAACCCAATTACGCAAGATATTATAATTTGTTTTTTGTACCTAGCCATCACTTAACTCCATTTTTTTGCAATTATCTTGTATAATATAAATTATCTTGTATAATATCTTGTATAATATATTTAAATGTTTAAAAATGTTTAAAACCTATGTTTAAAAAAATATTTTATATAATATTTTTCATATTTTTATTTTCTATTCTTCCTGTCAAATCTTTGGCAGCAAATGATTTTTTTATTCATATATCTGACACACATGTAGCAGATGATTCAAATCATGCAAATCAAAAATCTATTCTTTCAGATTGAGTTATTAAAACGAATAATTCTTTACCACAATTCACAATTAATACTGGGGACCTTGCCGATCATACATATAAACCTAGTGATTTGGGAATATATATGTCTATCGTAAATAACCTGATAAATCCACATGTATATATTAGTGGCAATCATGATTATCAAGGCAATTCAAAATATTACTATAGCACATTAGGTTATAATGAGTATCCTGTTTTTATTAATGGTAATTATATTATTGTTGGGTCTCCTTCTGCAATAAACGTCTCAATTAATTGGGACAAACTTGAACAGAATATGAGATTAGGCAAGGGAGAAAAAAAAGTGGTTTTGCTACAACACATACCTTTTTTTGCACCTACATGGGTAAGTTGTAGTGGAGGAATTTGTAATGCTCCAAAATGGCTTTTATCAGCAAAAAACGCACTAAAATTTAAAGAACTAATAAAAAAATATGACATTCAGACAGTTTTATCAGGACATCTTCACGCTCCCTACATAATGAAAGATCGGGAACTCTTTTTTGATCAGGTAAATGTAGCTGCGCTTCAGGCAAAAAGACAGAACGTGATTACGGAAAACAATGGTGAACTATGCTTTCAAGATGGAAAATATTATGAACAATCTATGGTTATTGTCAGTCCGACGCGTTATGATTCACAAACGAATTTAGGAATGATATTTACAAACGAACCTATTTTACTTAAATATTTAGGGACAACCGAAATTACACAAGTACAATATAAAATTGGTAACTCTGGAATTTATTATAACATGACGAAAAACAATAATATTTGGACAGCAAATCCTGATTGGTCACAATATAAAGGATTAACTGTTAATAATCTATTTATTAAAGTCATTTCAAACAGCGTAACCGTTCGAGAAATTTCTCAACAAATTAGAGTATCTTCCTTTTTTCCAAATACTAAACCTACAATATCATATAATGACCCTGATTTTTATAAAGCAAATTTTTCAGGATTAGTAACATTTAATATGAATTTTAATGACGATAATTACGATGTTAATTTGATTGAGTTATTTATTGATGGAATAAGAAAAAAATATTGGTCATTTCAAAAAGTTAAAAATGGATCTGTCACATATCAATGGGACACTGATCTTGAATCCAATGGTAAACACATGTTAAAATACAAAATTACAGACAAATTTGGACGGAAAACGTATTCGGATAATTTTGAATTACAGGTAAGAACCCAAGCATTAACGCCATCTTTAATTCCAACTCCAACAATAATAGAAACAATAACTCCAACAATAATAGAGACGATAACTCCAACAATAATAGAAACAATAACTCCAACTCTCACACCTCCAGAATGCACGACAGGCTTGGAGTTAACAACTTTTTTTCAACAGGGACAAAATAACTATAACGATACAAAAGACACATATTTTTTTATGTCTGGGGTTACACCCTCTTTAAATAAATCAGAAGATAACCAACCATGGAATGCTTCATTTCTTAAAACCTCTGGTTATTATCCAAAGTATAAATCCTTATTGAAGTTTAACTTATCAACAATACCATCAAACAGCAAGATAAAAAGTGCAAGTTTAACTTTGACTTTGGCAAATTGGGATGGTCAAACTGAAAAACCGACTCAAAAATTTGCAAGATTAAATAATTCATTTGATCCACCTTCTTCAGTAAATTGGATAAAAGTTTCATCAACCCAATTTTGGGCAACTCCAGGAGCATTTGAAGAAGGAGTTGATTATCTTTCTCCAGTTAAATCAAAAACTATTTATTGGGGTAAAAACTCGATTGATATGACTGATTTTGTCCAATCGTGGGTATCGGATCCAAATACTAACTTTGGATTACTCATCTGGGAAACCGATAAGCACAGCGCAACGCAATATTCTTCGAGATCTATCGATATTTCAAAAAGACCAAAGCTTACAATAACCTACTCAATCTGCAATCAATAAAATGAAAACTACCAATTCACCGCGGCGGTGGATAGGCTATGGGATAAGAATAAATTGAAAATGTATTATAATTAACTCATGGCAGTAAGAAGAGTGATTCAAATTGGCGACCCGAGGTTAAAGAAGAAAAATGAAGCTATTGTTGATTTTAATGATAAAAAACTTTATTTCTTAATCTAAGATTTGAAAGATACAATAAACAAGGCTTAATTGGTTGGGATTGCTGCTCCACAGATTGGAGAAAATTATTGTGTGTTTGTCACACATCCAAGAAATACAAAAACAAGAAATATCGGAAAAGAAGATATCTTTAGAGTTTATATCAATCCACAAATAACTCATTTCTCAAAAAGAGGAAGTTGTGATTTATGAAGGTTCCGGAAGCGTTGTTCATGGGAAGTTATTTGGACTAGTCAAAAGACTAAAAGAAGTCATAATCGAAGCATATGATGAAAAAGGAAGTAGATTTGAAATTAAAACTGATGGACTGCTTGCGCGAGTAATTCAACGTGAATATGATCACATGTTTGGAATTGAATTTACAGAAAAAATTTCAGACTATAAAAAACTAACATCAAATACATTTTATAGAAAAAATATTCGGGATACAAAAGAAACAAAAAAACTCCTTGAGATCTCAAAGATTGAATGTAAATTTCTGTAGGAATAAAAAATATCTTTTACTTAAGTTGTTTAACCAGATTTGTGAAGACTTGGGGATACTCAACTGCCAGTTGAGAAAGAATTTTTCGGTCGATTTCGATTTTATTGATTTTGAGTGCATTAATAAATTTATTGTATTTGTATCCCAATGGTTTAACAGCCGCGTTAAGACGAATAATCCAAAGTGTTCGAAAATCACGCTTACGGTTTTTGCGTCCGGTGAATGCATGTTCTCCAGCATGAAGTACTGCTTCTTTAGCTTTTTTGATGGATTTATGACGAGTTTGCCAAAAACCTTTGGCCATTTTCAAAACTTTCTTATGTTTTCGTCTTGTTGTCATCCCACCCTTAACTCTTACCATGTTTTAATTTTAAATTTTTAAATGATTTTATTCTTAAATCGTAAATCTTAAATCATAAATCTTATCTCTCTTACGCTTTTCCTAACATCTTCATAATCTTAATGCGATTTTTTCCTTTAACCAACTTCATTCTTTTTAATTGTCGGATATGCGATTTATTTTTTTTACTACGTAAATGACGTAACATTTGTGAACGGTGTAAAACTTTACCGTTTTTTGTTAGTTTAAAACGTTTTAATGCTGACTTTCTGGTTTTTATTTTGTTTTTCATATTTTTAGTTTGGTTTGTTGGTAACGGGATTGCTTCGTCATCCAGCTGAGCTGCATTCCTCGCAATGACATATTTCTATTATCTGATTTTAACTAGTTTTAACTAATTTCAACTGATTTAATTGGTTCAACCGGTTTAATCGTCCCCTTTTTCTTTGCAACTACGGCGCGAATCACTCTACCTTCAACTCTTGGTTCCTTAACAATATTTATATCACCTAACTGTCCAAGAACACGGGCGACTAGAACTAATGCCATAGGTTTTTTTCCCATTTCCCGACCACGTAACATTAAATTCACTCTTAATTGATTTCCCTCATGTAAAAATTCTTTTCCCTTATTAATTAATCTTTCCAAATCTGCTTTTCCAATGAAAAGTGAAATCTGGATATCCTTTGTGACACTTTTTTTAATTCCTTTTCGTGCTGCTTTTTCTTTCTTTGCTTCCTGATACAGAAACTTACTAAAATCAATTAATTTAGCCACTGGTGGCTTTGCCGTTGCCGCAATTAAAACCAAATCCATCTGTTTATCATATCCCAGTTGTAATGCTTCCTGTCGACTCATAACACCCACTTGCTTATTCTGTGCGTCAATTACTCGAAGTTCAGACGCTTCTATCCGCTGGTTAAGCTGATAAAATTTTCGATGAACAGGCGGTCTTCTATATACGTTTCTCAATTTGCTGGTTTAGTTCATGTATAAACTCATAAAGGGTTTTTTCTCCAATGTTTTTTCCGTTTAGACTACGTACAGAAATAAATAATTGTTTGTTTGCAGGCAAATTAGAATTCGCCCCTACGTTTGTATTGGGAAGGTCACGCCCTGCCCCTACAGATTTATTTTTTGTATTTGAACCTTGATCATTGATCATTGAACGTTTCTTTTCCTTCTCCCCTATTATAATCATATAAGGAATTTTTTGCAAGGTCGAGTTACGAATCTTCTTTCCAATTGTCTGATTTTCTAAATCAGAAATCGCACGAATGTTACTTGATTTTAAGATTTCTGTAATCAATTTTGCATATTCATGCTGTTGATCAGAAATTGGTAAAACTGCAACTTGCACTGGAGCAAGCCAAGGTGGAAAGGCTCCGGCATAGTGTTCAATTAAAAATGCCATGGTGCGTTCAAAACAACCCAGCGATGCACGGTGAATGACAATCGGTTCTTTTTCCTTTCCATCTTCGTCCACGAAGCGCATACTGAAACGTTTTGGCATAACAAAGTCATATTGCACTGTGAAGGCGGTTTCTTCCTTCCCATGAATGTTTTTTATCTGGACATCAATCTTTGGTCCATAAAAGGCTGCTTCATTTTTCGCTTCATAATATGGAGCCTTTGTTTCAATTAAAACATCGCGTAGTTCTTGTTCTGCCAGATCCCAAGACGCGTCGTCTTTATAATATTTTTTTGATTCATTTCTATCTCCAAGAGACAAACGATAACGATAGTCCACTCCCTTTTTTAATCCAAGTGCATTATTGACAAAATCAATTAAATCCAAGACATTTTTAATTTCTGACTTTGCCTGGTTTTTCATGCAAACAATGTGGGCATCTGCCAACATGAACATCCGAACACGAATTAGTCCGGTGAGTTCTCCGCTTTTTTCATAGCGAAACTGCGGAGAGATTTCTGCCAGTCTGATTGGCAACTCTTTATAACTATGGGGACTGGATTTATATAGCATAAAATGATGCGGACAGGTCATAGGTCGAAGAATCAACTTTTCATCATCTACCTTCATTTCCGGATACATGGTTTCTTTATAATAGGGATAATGTCCAGACATCCGGTACAAATCCACTTTTGCCAATGGTGGAGTGATGACGTGTTGATAGTCACGCCTGATCTCTTCATCAACGATAAATCTTTCAAGCACACGACGAATGGTTGCGCCTTTGGCTGTCAACATTGGCAATCCTTTACCGATCAAATCAGAAAAAACAAACAGGCCCAAATCTTGTCCAAGTTTGCGATGATCGCGTTTTTTTGCTTCCAGCAGCTTTAATAAGTGTTTTTCCAGTTCTTCTTTGGATGGCCAGACCGTGCCGTAAATCCGTGTCAGCATTTTGTTTTTTTCGTCACCATGCCAGTATGCACCAGCGACGGATAATAGTTTGAATGCTTTGATTTCACTGGTATAGTTTGCATGAGGACCTGAGCACAAATCCAAATCAACAACGCCATCATCATGATCAACCATTTTATAAATTGAAATATGTTCTCCTCTTTGCACGATTTGTTCCACCCATTCAAGCTTGTAAGGGTTATTTGCAAAATTTTTTTTTGCTTCATCGGGAGTAATAAAATCCTGGACCAATTTTAAATTTTTGTTTATTAACCTTTTCATTTCTGCTTCAATCTTAGGAAAATGATCTTCACTTATATGGTCCTCAACATCAAAATCAAAATAAAACCCTTCATCAGTGGCCGGACCCATTGCTTTTTTTAATTGTGGATACAGGTTCTGCATCGCAGTATGAAGAACATGTTCAGCTGTATGGCGAAGCTTATGCAGTTCTAATTCTTTTTTTGAAAGTTTTAATAATTTCTCATCAAGTACTTTTGACATTTTCTAATTATAGATAATTTTTAATAAAAGTCCAATAAAAAGATCTCCTTTCGGAGGGTGTTTGCGACGTAAAAAACTATCCCCCTTAACAGGAGTTAGTAGTTGTAACGATTTGGTGAGAATTTCTTACAGTCATAAAAGTATTCTAACCTATTATTATCTCTAAGTCAAAACTAAAAACGAAAACAGTCTTATAAAGACAGTCCTGTAAAGACTGTCTTTATTACTAAAGAAGACTTATGTTATAATAATTATCGTTTCTTAAAATTGGAAGGACGATTAGCTCAGTTGGCTAGAGCGTCACATTGACACCCGCCTGCCATGACTGCTTAGCTCAGTTGGCTAGAGCGTCACATTGACATTGTGAAGGTCACAGGTTCAAGTCCTGTAGCAGTCACATCAGGCATGTCGGGCAGGTTGTGAAGGTCACAGGTTCAAGTCCTGTATCGTCCACAAGACGACAGGTTCCCCGCCTCAGTCGGCGGGATTAACTGACAGTAAGACTCGCTAACGCTCGTCAACTGTCAATTGAACAAGTCCTGTAGGGTCTACGTCGAACATCTTGAGTATAAAATAATAATCTCACTAAGATTGTTGAAACTAATGTAGATTACTGATATATTAATTATTAAAATGTTTCAAAACTTGTTTAATTTATTTAATAAAGACAAAAGATCGACATATAAAGTATTCGTAATTATTAATATTATCATTCGTCTATTAGTTGGACCTTTAATTTTGATATCAGTCTGGTATGCATCAATAATTTCTTTCTTTTTTGATTGGATTGACGGTGAGTTGTTTAAGAGAGCTGGGATTAAACGAACAATATATAGCTATTCTGACAAAATATTGGATTATTATTGGTATTTGGCTGTAATTTATTACATATATTTAGCTAGCGTTCCAAATAAAGAAATCTATTTATTATTGTTTATTTATCGATCAGTTGGTCAGTTTTGGTTTTTTTTCAGTAAGAACGAAAAGATATTAATATTCTTTCCCAATATCTTTGAAATTCTTTTTTATTTTTACTTATTCTCAACAAAATTTGTAATTTTAAGACCAGTTGTTAATTCATCACAAATATATTTGTTGATTGCCTTATTAACCCCAATAAAATTAGTTCGGGAGTATTTTCTACATATTGAAAACGCGAATTTAAGTTGGTTTTTTACCGGAAAAACAACATATTGGATCGATGATAAATTCTCCAAACGATTTTAATTATGGACATTGCTTTTCATGCAGTAAGTGGTATTGTTGCTTCGCGCGTGTTAGGCGTTGATAATATTTACCCTGCTATATTAGTCTCTGTATTACCAGATGTCTTGGGTGGAATTCCATATCAGTTTCATAAAATTGAATATATATATAAGAATAAAAAAGAAAACTTCATAAATGATTTTATTAAATTATCAAAAAAAGGCGAATATATAAAAAATATTGACAAAATTTCATATTTATGGACTCACTCGTTATTATTGCTTTTTTTAATAATTCCGCTATGTTTGTTATTATTTAATCAATATACAATTATTGTTGTATTCTCTTTTGTTATTCATATAATTATTGATCTATTTACACATGATAAACATAACTCTCATCAACCCTTTTATCCAATTTCAAACTTTTTCGTTAATGGTAGAAATTGGTTAAAAGACAGAAGGATATTTGGTTTTTTTTGGATATTTTTGCTTGTAATTGTCTTACTCCAATGGTTAAGATAAAAATTTGATATAATCTAAAAGGTAAAATATTATTGGGGCTATAGCTCAATTGGTTAGAGCGCTTCCCTGTCACGGAAGAGGTTGGGGGTTCGAGTCCCCTTGGCCTCGCATTTACATCAAGGGGACGAGAAGTTTATGGTGAGCGGAGCCAAGTCAAACTTGGCGAAGTCGAACCAAGTCCCCTTGGCCTCGCATTTACATCAAGGGGACGAGAAGTTTATGGTGAGCGGAGCCAAGTCAAACTTGGCGAAGTCGAACCAAGTCCCCTTGGCCTCGCCCAAAATATCTTTATATCAGTTCTCCAATTAATTTATCGTATTTTAGTTGAAGTGTTTTTACTAACTTAATTTGTCCTAATAGGTTTTTATTTGTTTTTACCATCATCGGTACTTGATTCTCTAGTAAACCGGTTTGATATCCATCATTTACATCACCAATCATTAACGCGCTGGATTTCCAACCTACTAAAGTTTGTAAAAACTTCTGATATTTTTTGTTTCCAAGAGCGATTAAACTTTGCGATCGTTTGTTTTTTTCTTGTGGTGTTGGTTCAGTCATTTGCTTTGCCATAAAATCCGCTGCCGTATGACTCCGTTTGGAAAACTTGAAAACATGAAACTTGCTGATTGGAAGTTCCTCTAATAATTTATAGGTTTTATCAAAGTCACTATCGGTTTCATCCAAAAATCCCACGATAATATCAGTTGCAATTAATGCTCTTGGATTGATTGAATTTAATTCATAAATTTTATTTCTTATATCTTTAATCGAATAGTCCCGTTTCATAAATTTAAGTATCCTATTGCACCCGGATTGAAGCGGAATATGAAAAAAATTTACAAAACGTGGATTATTGGCAATTGTTTTATAATAATTTAATAATTCAGTATTAATACTCCAGGGATGGATTGAACCAAAGCTGATACGTGAAATATTTGTTGTATTTAGTGTCGTCTGAATTAGTCCGATGAGGGTTTCTCCGGTATCGTTTCCAAATGCTTCAGTATTGATTGCAGTTAGAACTACTTCTTTAATATAAGGATTCAAATTTAAAATTTGAAATTTTAAATTTTTAATTAAAGTAGATTTGGGTTTACCACGAAGATAAGGAACAATACAATAACTACAAAATCTAGGACAACCGTCTTGGATTTTTAATAAATATCGGCCGGATTGGAGAAATTTGTCATTAGATCCCTTCAGAGTCAAACTCGGTTCGGGATGACAAAGCTTATTTATTGTCTCACAAAGTTTTTCTTTATCTGAATTTGGAATTACTAAATCAATTGGTAGTTTATTGTTAATTTTATTTTGTTGCCAAAACGTTGCTGCGCAACCGGTTAAGATAATCTTACAATTAGGTAGTTTCTTTTTTATTTGATAGATGAATTGCCTCACTCCCCGTTCAGCTTTGGCAGTGACAGCACAAGTATTAATAATGTATATATTAGGGTTAGCATTATCATAAACATAACCTAAGGCTAACAACTCCTGGTCAAAACGCTGTTTTTCGGCATGGTTAACGCGGCAGCCAAAGCTAAAACTGGCAAATGTGTATTGCATATATATATTGACTTGACAGACTTATAATAGTCTGCTATACTACATATTAGATCCTAAGGTTTTTAAACGTTTGTTCTAAAAGCTTTAGGATTTTTTTTTGGGTCTGTTTCTTTTTGTTAATAAAAAAGAAATGCAAACCCATATTCTCCGAAGCGAATTTTCGTCCGCGAAGATGTAAACCTCGGGACGAACATGAGCGTAGGAGGATTTCCGTAAATTAATTTATATTTATGAAAAACTTATTATTTATAATAGTTTCTCTTTTCTTCCTTTTATCCTATAATCCTGTACTCGCACAAAAAAATGCCGGTAACTCAGCGGAAATTAATTATACCTCAACACTGCTCGTTAAAAAAGAAGATAAGGTCAACTACTCACTAAAGAAAAAAACAATTCATGATTTATTGGAAAAATATGATTCTCCGATGATTGATCATGTAGACGATTTTATTAAAGTATGTCAGAAATATGATTTAGATTGTTATTTGCTTCCAGCAATTTCTTGTTTAGAGTCAACTTGTGGTAAGTTTGTTTTACCTGATTCATACAATCCTTTTGGTTGGGGTGGAGGAAAGATAATCTGTAATAATTGGGCTGATTGTGTTGAGCGAGTTGCAAAAGGATTGCGCGAACAGTATATTGATAAAGGGGCTCAAACCTTGGAAAACATTGGGAGAATATATTCTGAAAGTAAAACTTGGGCATCACGTGTTCAATATTTTGTTAATCAGATGCAAAATTTAGAAGAAAAAAACCAATTGTATTTCTCCAATAATCAGGTAGAATTGTAATATGTTTACGCATAAAATATCCAAACTTCCAAAAAACACTGTTGCAATTGATATTAAAATCCCAAAAGAAGAAATCATCAAAGCATCAGAAAAAGCATTCATTAAACTTCAAGGTGAATTGGCAGTTGAAGGTTTTCGCAAAGGAAAGGTTCCAAAAGATCTTGCAAAAAAACATATTGCAAAAGAATCAATTTATGAAGAAATGCTCAAGAACCTTCTCCCAGACATTTATAATCAAATATTAAAGAAAGAAAATCTCAAGCCAATTACTAATCCAAAAATTAGCTTAAACAAGACAAAGGAAAACGAAGATTGGGAACTGAAGATTGAGTTAGCAGAAAAACCAATTTTAAAACTTTCAGACTATCGAAAAATTGTGGCTGATGTGAAGGCGGGAGAAAAAAAGAATGAAATTTGGACACCGGGGAAAGATAAGGCTAAGGTTGAAGAAAACGCAGAAGTTAAAAGTCAACGCTTACTTAATCTTGTTCTTGCTGGTATTTTTGACGCTACACAGTTTGAGATTTCGGATTTAATAGTTGATGAGGAAATTGAGCGTCGATTAGTTAAATTGGTTGATGATGTTCAAAAACTTGGGTTGACTATGGAAGCTTATTTAAAGTCTAAAAATCTAACCCAAGGAAAGTTAAAAGAACAGTATCGAAAAGAAGTGGATAGTATTTATAAAGCAGACTTTGTTTTGAATGAAATTGCAGATTTGGAGAAGATTCAGGTTGAAGAAAAAGATTTGCAGGCACTTTTTGCCAATATTAAAGATGAAAAAGAAAAACAAGCTGCACAAAATAATGCTTATTTTTATGCCGGATTAATGCGGAAGCAGAAAACACTTGATTTTTTGATTGGCCTGTAGTATAATTTGGCCATGCAAACTAAAGTCGTGACAAAAACTAATAAACGTACTACAAATATAAACTCCGTTGAGTCTCTCAAAGATTTGGGTAAAAATATGGCTGGAAACGCAGTTGACTCTATTAAGAATTTAGGAACTGGAATGTTTGATCAACTTATGGGTAATTTTGATGATGATAAAAATCAGAATAATTTTAATGAATCCCTATATAACAAACCTAAGGCTAAAGAATCCCGTGCCTTTCCTCAACGTAAAGAGTTTACACTTTTTAACTATCAGGAATATTATGAAAGTCAGATTGTGCGTAATCAAATAAAAGAGCTAAGTGAATTAATTAGAAAAGAAATTGCAATGTTGAAAAAGTCTAATGACGCATTGTTAAATGAAGTTTCTGATATTGAAAATATTGCCATTGGACAGATGGTTGACAAACCAGGAATTTATCATGTCCGTTTTTTGGAAATTGTGTTGTCTATCCTTCGTTCATTTCGGGCCAAGGTTGGCGAATCTCGTACTTGGATGCAAGCTTTGATGTCAAAAAAGAAAAAACGTGGGTCTTTATTTTCTTCTCGTTCAAAGAAAAAAGGAACACAATACTCCATGTCACAAGAACTCGCAACTGCGAGGTCAGTGCAATAAAGAAGATCAAAGTTTAAATATCAAAGATCAAAAATGAAGATATTATTAAATATTTTAAACTTTTAACTTTACTTTGATTTTTGCAGTTTGACATTTGAACTACTTTTACTCCAGCATTCTCAAAAAGTGGTTGACTCCGTTTGCCCAGGAGCCAGTTGAAGGTGGAGTATATTTTTCCATGATGGCTGATGTAGTTAACAATCCTTTATCAATATATTCTTTCTTTATTCCTTTTGAAACTGTATCAATTGCTTCCTCGTACGAACTAAATCTTGTTACTAAAGTGCCATATATTCCCCATCCCCAACAGTTGTATGAGTTTTCCGGAGTATATTTGCAAAGATTTGATTCTTGCATAGCAATGGCTGGTAAAAGCCGATAGTCAAACTGATATTCATCGCTAACTTTAACAATATATTCTGCGTGATCATATAACGGTGAGTTATATTTTCTAAAAAAAGCTTTAAGATTGGAAGACCTGGCATCGTTTGTTTCGATAGCAGTTTGTATTTCTGAAATCTCCTTTTTTTTAGCTGATTGACTAAACTGATTTTGCAGTTGAGTGATATCAACGATTTCATCAAGAATTCGTTGTTGCCGAACAAGCCGCTCTTTTTTCAAAAGTAGTTTTTTCCCAATAACAAAATTTAAAGTTAAAAGTAGGAAAAAAATAATCGAATAGATAAATATTTTTTTGGTTAGTTTTATCATATTTGCCAAAACTTGAATAACCTGACAGGTTCTTATCAAATAGACTATCTTCAAACCTGTCAGGTTATTAGATAGTAATATGTTGGAAATGGTTTATGATCGCGTTTTTTTATCAGGTATTTTTTCCAAAACTTGATTTCAAATCCATGTGATATTACGATAGTTTTTGGTCTTATTTCATGATTGAACTTATTTTCCAATTTATCAATTAGCTCCGGCATTAAAAAAAGATAGATTGCATCAGCTTTTGACAAATCATAGTCAAAGATGTTTTTTGAGATAAACTTAATATTTAGAAGTTTTTGACGTTTTGCGAGAAAAGTTGCCCACGAGTTTAAAACCGGATTAACATCAATTCCAATTCCTTGTACTTTATAATTTTTTACTGCGGTACGTAGCACTCTGCCATCGCCACTACCCAGTTCAATCATTAATTGTTTGGGTTTCAAACCTGCAAGTTTTAATAGTTCTTCAATTTCTTTTTGATTGCTTGGAACATAAGGCGCTCCCTTCAATTGTGAATAGAGCATGGAGACGGCATATATAGCAATAGATGCAGAAAAAACCAGCTCGAAAAGAATTAGAATGATTTGCATAATTATTCGAAATAGGATCATTATCTTATGATAGCAGAGAAAATTGGGGGATGTGGGGGAACTTAAAACGATAACTTGATCAATCTCTTAAAAGTTTTGTTTTGGGATCGATAACAATTTCCGTATATAAACCATCGAGTGATTTTTCAAAAGCAGTTGTTGCTAGAACCTCATCTTTTAATATTAAATCACGCATAAGAAGGTCTTTAACATGTTTTGTACCTATATTTCTCGCTCTTCTTAAATTTGTTTCACCATATAACCTTAAAGATTCAAGAAATCCAAAACCCTTTCTATAATATAACTTTTTATCAATTCCCTCATATGGTGTTAACTGCCTGATTGTTTCAACTGTTCGACAACGATAAGTATGTTCAGAAGAAGTAGTTTCCAAACCGTTTTCTTCTGGCAAAATAAAACCTGATCTGTAAAGTGTTTTCATTGGTTTATCTGCTTCGTTTGCTTTTTCTACAAGCCCTAAATGTTTGTGTGCTGCTAAAGCTGTTTGTCGGATTAAAGCTGGTTCAAAACTCCTTCCATCTCCAAGAAAATACAAGATATAAAGAGTTTGTTGAAGTTCAGATAGGTTTAAGCTTGAAAAAGGTGATTTCTCTGAAAAAGATGGATGTAGTGATGTTAAGTATTTTAAGATATCGTCTGGAGATAATGCTTTTAATGAATCTGCTAAAAGATTTTCTGATAGATCGGGTTCTAAACTAAGGGTTGTTATTAGTGAGCTACGCAGAAATGTGCCAGTTGGATGCGTATGCTCGTTGGTTACGGTTACTCTATGTGATTCCATATATTTTATTTGTAATTTTAATTAACACCCACTTTTTTATGGACGTTTTTCTTTTGTGAACTCGGAAGTCAACTTTTGGAACTCTTTTGAGAAATTTGTAATACGTGTTTCGGACTTTTTTAAACAGGAACCTTCGCTGATACCATAATATTTAATCCTTTAATTTTTGGGGTTCTTTTTTCTTTTTATATAAAATCAAGGCAATATAACATTTACCTATTGCATCTTCTATACGATCATAATAAAACTCTGCCTGATCTAAACTATAAACCGCAATATTTCTATGCAAATCATAATGAAGAATATCATTTCTACATTCTTGATAAACTGAAAATATATTTGAAGGTAACGTTTTGTCTCTTTTTTTATCAACAAGATATTCGTTTATCAATCCATCTTTAGGATTAAAATATTTATTAATTGCAATATAAGGATCTGTTTTTAAATCAGATAATTTTATCAATTTTAAATTGACTAATATCTTTTTTAAAAACCCTTCAAATGCTTTTGCTACTGGTAATAAAATAAATGAATAATCCGAGAAACTAACGTCGGAAAAATCAATATCTCGTATTAGCTTTATAGTATCCAATCTTAACTGTAATAATTCTTCTCCTAAAAATTTATCCAATTCTCCACTAAACCAAACTTTATTATTACGAAATTTTTTTAATCTAATATTGTTTTTTATATTTCGATTAACCAAAAACATAATTATTAATAAGACAGGAATAGAAATTACCAATATTGCTCCAAATATTCTAAATATGATATGTCCGCTTGTAAAAGTCATTATCAACAATACGATAAATAATAAAATAAAAAAAACTACGGCAATAGTGTTACCCACGAAGTTTAATAATTCATCCATGTATAAATTATATCATTGAATGCCCTTTGGTAACTCTGGGGGAGTAATATGATTGTATATCTGTATGAAAAGCAAAACAAAAAGAATATAAAATATTATCAAGCGATCGGTGAAATCATAACAAATCCTTCATCAGCTAATTGGTTGGCATATTCTCCATCAAAACCCATTGTTTTTGGTGTAACAACTCTCCAAAGGCCAAGTTCTTCTCCAAGGGCAAATAATCTTAGAAGTGAGATGTTGATTATTACCAAGAATTTGAGCTATATCTTTATAGCTTTTGGATTCTTGTAAGGAAGCGAGCTCAGGGCATTCTTGGAGAACACAAGTTAATTCTTGCCACTTATCCCTTGCAGCTTGTGGGTCAACTCCAACAGATAAAAAGTGTGTGTTGTGTGTTATAAATTTTCTATGATCAACTAGAAATTTGTGTGGTGCGAGATCATGCTAGACACTCATTGCTTCTCTTCTACGTCCACAAGAAACAACAGGAAATGCCTGAATCTCTCGCGTTGATTGTTGTATAATTGTCGTTAATTCCCCCAAATTCATAGATTATTTCACCTACTATTTCTGATTATTTAATTAACATATACCATTTTACCAAATCATCAAACGAATTTCAAATTCTATAGGCTTTTTCTTTTTTGTTTTGAGTTATTTTCAATAAAGAGTATTCGCCTCAAAAATACTGTAATTTTAAATGGTGAGTACGGGGAGAATCGAACTTTCTCGTCAACGATTTAAGGACTTATAGCCTTCAGTTTCACTTGGTTCGTTTTTGATTATTTTCAGAGAGCGCTATTTTTTTTATCGGTTTTTCAAAGCAACAAGGAAAGTCTTTATATTGTCTTTGCTTTATTTTGGATTACCTTTGCTTATTATATCGGTAATTGGCAATGCTTTGATTGTCCCGCTTCTTCCTTGTGTTGTTTCTGCCATAAGAAAAGAATTAATATATGCTTCTTCAACAGACTCAATCGCTGCTTCAAATAGATCGTCAAGTAAGGTTTCCTCAATTGTTTCAATACTCCAGTGTACTTTTGTTTCTCTTTTGGGAACTTTATTTGCGGTTGAAAACGAAACAATAAAATCTCCACTGCCTGAATAGGAAACAATTCCGATTCTTCCCATTCCCAAAACAGCGTGCTTGCTTAATCGGTTTAGTTGATGGTGATCAAGTGGAGCATCTGTGGCGATGATAATTATTGTGGACGATTGATGTCCTTCTTGATGTTTTCTTTCTCCTCTCTCTTTTCTTATTGTGTATTCTCCCAGTAGTTTTCCAATATCAACACCACCAATTCTTAGATATTTATGTCTTTGATCTTCATTTCCTAAGTTATTGTTTAGCAAAACTCCAACGGTGTATTTTTTATCTCCAAGACAAACAACACGCGAAGTTGATCCTATTCCAGATTTATAACCAAAAGATATCATTCCTGTTCCCGCACCGACACAACCCTGTTCGACTTGTCCGCCTTTAGCATTTTTTATTGCTTGAAAAACATGCTTTTCCTTGACATGTCTTCCTTCAATATCGTTTAAGTATCCATCCCAACATTCGCCAATAATAGGTAATGCAATTTTTCCATGATAATAATTGACAACGGCAGAAAATACATCTCCCACAGAAAGGGTGTTTGTCAGAAAAATTGGACTTATCATTTTTGCCTCTTCAAGAATATACTGAAGTCCTGTCATTTCGCCATTGGCGTTGAAGGGAAAACCTCCTGCAATAAGACCATTTTTTGAGAAATCTATTGGAGGAATAATTACAGTTATTCCTGTTCTGATGTTTTTACCTTCAATAATTGTTTTGTGTCCAACTAAAACTCCTGGGATATCAGTTATGGCGTTATTAATGCCACGCTGATAATAGAAATAATTGTGTATTCCTAACTGTTCCAGTGTTTTTTTCATAAGTATTTTGAAAAACCTAGATTAATTATATATTAAAATTTTATTTTTAAATTGATCTAATTTTATACAAATTTTTAATAAATTCTGTTCCTGTATAATCAATCAGAAAACAAACTTGTCACAGCCTCTTAGCTTACGAATCCGCAATTTCCAAAAGTGTGAGTCCGGGGAGAATCGAACTCCCAACCACCTCCTTAACACTGTAAAGCTAATTTTTCTCCTTTACAGTGTTAAGAGGGAGATGCCCCGCCTGCCAAAGCAATGTGCTCGTTTTTGGAAAAATTCGAACCCACCTTCGTTAAAACTACGGCGGGCAGGCGCATTTCAAAGAAAATTGTTAAAGTGTTAACTCGCCCCGCTTCGCGGGGCTCGCAACTGTTGCGCGGCATCCCCCGCCTGCATAAGCTATCGCTTAAGCAATTGCGGGCAGGCCACCCGCCGCGCTGATGTTTACCCCGAACCGAGCTGTGCTCTGGTTCTGGGGTTATTTTTTTTGCGCGCGATTTTGCTCGGCTCCGCCGAGCATTTAATAATTATTCCGATCTTTTTTAATTATACTCGTTTCAAATATTCTTGGATTATCTGATTGCATTAATGTTTGAGATGAAATTCTAATAGTGCTTACATTTTCTAATCCAGATGGTAACGCATCTTGATAATCTTTTCCTGAATGTCTTGGATATGTTTGAGCCAAATTCCATCTCGTATTTTCAAATTGTTGTATATCTTCAATAGGTAACTCTACATTAAAAAGTCGTTTGACAAGCCTATTGATTCTATTTATCCTCTCATCCCCGTCACTTTTTGATACTGACCTATCTTCCGGTTTTGGCGCACCCTTTGGTTCTATAAGTTCTCTTGTTAGCCACAATCCGCCATTTGATAATGTATTTTCTACAACACGTGTTAGATTTACATATTGTTCAGGCGTTAAACAATAACCGAGAACATCACTGATTATCAAATCTGCTTTTGGCGTATTTTTAGGCAAGGATAAAACATCAGATTGTATAAATTCGGCATCTGATATTAAACCAAACTGTTTATATATGCGACCGATCCCAATGGGTATTGGAGATATATCAAAAACAGATAGTTTACCCTTAAATCCTTTTGTTTTTAACCAAGTCAAAGTTTCAACAACGTTCGGTATTGAAATTGCGCCAAATAACATTATTTGTTCTGCACCTATTATTTCGTCGTCAATTTCTTTTTGTAAATCCCTTGCCACTCTCGATACCGATAAAAATATTTCTGCGGGGCTACCATGTAATTGTGAAAACACTATTACCCTATTTCTAGAAAGCTCGGGGATTTCCATTTTACCTGACCACGAGTTCGATATTTTATCTTCTGGGGGGGGCATTAATGAATTCCATACAGAAAAACTCGAAAGCTGTTGTAATGGACTGTGCAATCCACCGTTATAGTCTCTTTGTAAACTCGGAGAAAAAGTTAACTTCGTTTTTCCTTCTGCTGTTGTAGTAACACAAAAAAGTTTATTGGCTAAATCTCTTTCTGTTTCGTTTACAGGTGGTAGTTCATTTTGCGACATTTTTTATATCTTTGAAAATTTTTATTTTGTATAAATTTTCAATAAAGTCTGTTCCGGCGTATCCAGCCAAAAATGAAACCTGCCATTCGGTATCAACCAATACTCCCGCCGCCGCTCCAACAACTCCAGAAATTAATTATACCCAAAATACTCCAATTTTATGGGCCAACGGGAAACTTTACAGAATTCTTTTCAAACTTACTTTTTTATTCTTGCAATCAACTATAGCCTTATAGCTAAATTTTGTAAGAAAGCTTATCCCGGCAAGAGGCGTGCTTTTTGAAATTAATACCTGAATATAAGAAATCTTGCCTTCCATTGCCGATTTGGCTAATGCAACAGGAACATCAACGGTATCGCCATTTGCTATTTGCGCTTTTATTACACCTGTAATTTCCAAATTTAGTTCTTTTGCCATTTTTGGAGTTACCTGAAGATCTCCTGTAAATCCCGTATCAAGAACACAAAATGTTTTTTGTACAGCTTCTTTCCACGCGACCACTGTTTGTATTAAAGGAACATTTTCAATAAAAATGCCAGTAATCATTTTATTAATATACCAAAAGATTTTGCGATAGTCTCCGCCGTGTCAAAACCTATTTTAACAACATAAAAAATTTTGTCAGAATGGCCCTTTTTAGCTAAAACAAGAGCATCGGCGCTTGTATTTGCTAAATACGCATTCTCACTTTCAACATCAATCGCTAAAAACTTTCCGTTTTCTTTCGGTTCATATCTTGATTTTATCTTTTGATATATTTTTGAACCTTTATCGGCAATAATTTGTATATTTGAATTCATAGTTTTACTTTATCAAAACTGAAAACAATTTACAAGCAAGTGTTTTAGGCAAACACATTTCTGGAGTGAAAAGCTGCTTCCATTTCCTTATTGGTGAACGTTTTCGAAAAAATTCGAACAGATTTCAAACAAAGGTAGACACGGCGAGTGGCCGGCTGCACTCGCCGCGCCATCTTCGCTCGCCTGCCCGCCTCTGGCGGGGCCTTCGGCCTCGCTTATATTTTTTATTTTTTGCGCGCGCGATTTTGCGTTCGCAATGGAACGCTTTAATTATAAAGGATAAAATGAGAAAATAAAAACATGATTACGTGTAGCTGTATCATACCTGTTTATAACGAGGGTAAGCGTATTTTGAAGGTTCTGGATGAATTGCTAAAAATTAAATTGATATATGAAATTATCTGCGTAAATGACGGCTCAACAGATAACACTCAACAAATACTTGAGACATACCGATCAAGAATCAAGATTGTATCGAATTCTAAGAATCTAGGAAAAACAGGAGCAGTCAATCATGGGATTCAAGTTTCGACTGGTAATTACATCCTTCTCTTAGATGGAGATTTGCGCAATTTAAAATTTCAGGAAGTGGAAAATACGATTAGTAAAATGTTTAAAGATCCAGCTATTGATATGATTATTCTTAGACGGAATGCTCCTTGGAATATCAAAATACTTCGTGGAGATATTTTAGTATCTGGTGAGCGAATATTAAGAAAAAATGATTTAATGAATGCTATCAACGAATTAAAGCCCAAAAGATACCAAATTGAATTTGCCATAAACAAATATATGTATATGAACAATAAAAAAGTCTATTGGATGACTTCTTCAATTCGGAATACATGGCCAACCACTAAGTTTGGTTTTGTAAAAGGAATGCGAAAGATTGTTTTAATGAATTTGAACATTTTAAGTTATGTCGGTTATCTCAATTATTTAAAGCAGTTCTTATTTTTCTGTAAAAAGAGAGTGACATAGAAGTTCTTTCCTCCAAAGGCGGACAAGTAAAATTTTTGCGTTTTCCTTTGAGACAAAATCTACCCTGATTTTGTCCTGTTCGAGCCGACTTTTTCGAAAGCACGGCGGGTATTCCTAGCTGCCCCCACTCCCGACTCGATTTCACTTTTGGTGAACGTTTTTGAACAAATTCGAACGTATTTCAAAGGTAGCGGCGGCTGACCGCACCAGCCGCCGCACTATCTTAAAGCTCGGCCTTCGGCCTCGCTTATTTTCAGCGCGCGCGACTTTTGTGCTCGCTATGCGAACACCATAAAATCTGATAAAATTCTATCAAAGAATGACTAAAAAATCTATGATTAAATTCAAATATTTATCAAAAGAAAAGATCTTTAAATTATGGAGATTAATGCTTATTCCTATTTATATTTTAGTTGTTTTTCACTTCCTAAAAGATATAACCCAAGACATACTCCAAATACCAACAATTTTAGACTTTTTAGGAGATGTAAACGAAGACCTGTCTCGTTTACCAGAAACTCTTGTTTGGTTTTATCATTGGGCAATGGTTAATACTTTTTTTATTGAGTTGTTTTTGCTGGTTGCTATTCCTAAGTGTTGGAAAACTAAACAATCTTCGAAACTTGATTTGGCCATTTTAATTTCGTTGTTTTATTTACTTGCGATGTTTTCTCTGGCTACTCTGCTTGATCCAAAATATCAATGGATATTACTAGGTGGTAATTTGCAACAAAACACTCAAGAGAGTAAAGCAGAGAAAGTAGGCAAAAAGATCTCAATCCTTTCTTACAATGTTTTAGGAGGAGCTTATACGAAAAAAATATTGGATGGACTAAGCCACAAAATTGCTAAACCTGATGTTGCTTGCTTCCAAGAATTTCCAGAAAATATCAATTTGTCTTCGCAATTTGAAAAGTATTTTGGACCTGATTATTCGTCAGAAAAAAGCTTGAGTTTGATATTTCCGGAAAGGAAATTTGGTTTAGCAACATTTTATAATCGGGAAAAATTTGAGCTGTTAAACTCAAAAATATTACATCTTTCAAGCCCAAATTGGACCATCTGGGAGAATATATTTACTTTCTCTCTCAAAGATGGATTTTCAGGACCTTACGATCGCACTGCTTTGATAACCGTATTCAAACACGATGGAATACCGTTGACGGTGGTTAATACTCATTTAGGCTGGGAAGGTGGATTAAATAATCAAAGTCGTCAACTAAATCAGATTTTAAGCGCTCTAGAACGATCAAATATAAATAACAATGTAGTTTTATGCGGTGATTTCAATGTAAATATTCGAAGTAAAACATCTCGTCCTTTCTTTGAAAAATTAGAACAGACAGATTTCCACGATTTCACAGACAATATTGCTTATTCTGCAAATTTGTCATCTTCATTTTCGTCTCCAGAGGATAAAATGAAAATTGTAAAATCTTCGCTTAAAATAATGGTTAAAGTATTGAAATATTTGGGAGTAAATACTAAACAAAAAATTGATTACATTTTTGCTAAAGATTTGAGGTGGTCTTTTAGCGAGGTTTACGAAATTGAAGGATCAGATCATTATCCTATTTTTGTAGAATTAGTTCTTTAAAATTTTTGCGTTTTTCTTCATTCTTTATTACGGCGGCTCTCGGCGGACTTGAATTTTCCCTTTGCGGCGCTCGCAACGCCGCCGCCCGATGCGAGCGCCGCACCCAATGATTTTGCAATTTCCCAAATGGTGCTCCTTAGTGGATAAAGTTCGTAACTTTTACCTTAATTCCACTAAGCAATATTATATACCAAACTTCGATAAATAAAATTGTGCATAAAAATACACCAACTTTGTCTATAATGAATTTATGACAGAAATTCCAGCAGACGGAATAGATGTAACAAAAACTCCAGTAATAAAAAAACCGGAAATTGTTTTTAATGCAGTTGATACAAATACTGAAAGACAAAAATTAAGAACATCGGTTGAAAAAAGAGGATTCACGCTTCCAGAAACTCACGAATTAAGCCAGTTAATAAAGAAAGTTAGTGAAAGATTAGGAGTGCCGTCAGGGACAGAGTTTATAATCCAAGACTCAGAAGAAGTTGACGCTTTTTTTCATCCTAATTCAAAAATAATTGGATTTAGTCGTGGATTTTGTCGTTTCCTACTTGAAAGAAATTTACCACTCACTGAAGACCATATTGCTGCAGTGTTATCTCATGAAATAGAACATGCTGAAGTTTTAGGAGATGAATATGTCAGTAAAGTAGAATCAAGTTTTACAGAACGTTTGAAAGGCTTTCAACATCACGCCGAAGAATATCGAGCTGACGCCCAAGGGATGGAACGTTTGGCAAGAGGCGGATATAACCCAAAAGCAATGATCGAAATGTTGAAAGCACTTCCATTAACTACTGGTCGGTATGATTTAGGTCACCCTGAGCAAATTGATAGAATCAGAAAACTTGAAGACAGATTAGCAGATGATGAACATCCATTGCCAAATACAAGTAAAGAACGGACAACACTTGATGCTGATTTACTTAAATGGCTTGCTGGCGATAGCCCTTTTTATAATCATACGGAAGAACTAATTCATGAAACACCAGAGCAATTACAGGCTAATCTATTGGCAACAACTTCTCAGACAGAATTTTGGACTACATATGAAGCTCAACATCATATTGAGAGAGTCGGACTTGCAAAAGACATAGTAGCTCAAAATAGTACAGCTGTATCACGTTTGACTCAAAAACTAATGATACTTGAAGCATTTGGCGTATCTACTATTTTTCAGGGAGGGAAAGCAATAGAAAAAAGTAACGATATTCATAATGTCTGGCATCATGAAAAATGGAGAAAAGATGAAGGAGGTAACAATTATTTATTAAGCGGAGTTATTTCAAATTCACTACAACCTGATGGAACGAAAAGAGCAATAGCTTCAAGTGAATTCAGAGCTGGGATTTCAAGATATAATCCTCAACAAACAACAGTCGATCAAACAATAGGTAAGATAACAGATTACGAAGGAAAACTCGATATAGTATTAACCTCTATTTTTCAACAATTAGAATCAACTCAACTTCCGGCAGAACAACAACAATTCGTTGCTCAACTAAAAAAATGCTGGGAAAATGGACAAATAACCGATGATCTTTTTATGACGGTTTTTTCTCAATTTGATAAAACCTATCAGACAGGACAGCATCAAGAAGCATCGGATGAAAGAGCGAAAAAAGGATTGAGAGCACCAGATCAGAGAACTGAAAACCTATTTGATTTATCTGACCAAAAAACAAAAGATCAGATTCTTGATAGAGTGAAATTAGATCTTACTTTGTCAATGCTCGAAGGTCTGCCCGATCCTCAACCAGAGGTCATTACACATTTAACTTCAGTGATAGTTAAAGATACCGGCTTATCACCAGAAGCCTCAACGATAGTTGCTGAAACAATGTTGCTTGGAAAGGATGGCCACCCATGGGCAGATTACTTAAAAGCTCAAGAAAGGAAAGCGTTAACACCAGTAATCCGTTCTGCTCAAGCGTTAACAGAAAGGGGCAATTTTCCACTTTCACCTCTACGTTCATTGCATCATTCCTACCGATCATCACTTGCTGAAATTAGCTGGAAAAAAAGATATGCACATGGCGGCGAATTTAATATTGACGCCGGAGGGTTAAAGGTGTTAAAAATGCTTCCCGGGATGGACTTATATAAAAGAGGTTGGCCAGTTGATCACCCTCCCGGTTGGAAAAGACCGAACGCAATGTCAGTCAATTTATCGCTTGAAGAATGGAATGCTGTCGTCGATGGTGAAGGTGATTATGGTGCATGGTCTGAAAGAGATATTTGGGTATTAAGACAATATATTCAAAGAATACAATCTGGTTTACCGGTAGAAGAAGCATTAAAAACCCAAACGGAAAATCTTGTTTACGCAAGCAGTGCTTCGGGTTTAACGGCTCAAGAATTAAAAGTACTAATCGAGCATAATCCTTGGCATAACGATAAACTTCAAAGATATTTGAATGCCGGAATAACAAACTTGCCTCATCAAGCGGCAACATCCGAAGAAAGGAAAGATATTTTAACAACACTACATATGGCTTATGATCTTTATAACGACCATCCGCTAAAAAGAACAAAAGAAGATGAATTCTGGCATATATCAACGCCCACGAACATATCTTCACATATGTTAGATGTTTTGGTCCAGGAAAACGCTTCAACGGGAATTCCTAGGCCTGATGCACTAACAAAATCAATTAAAGAGTTATCCGAACAAGGCGTAGGTTTATTGTATGGAACATTCTCAAAAGAAGTTATAGCTGTTGCCGGTGAGTTATCTGACCAAAATCTAACTGAGATAACATCATATTTAAAAGGTAAAGAAAAATTAGATAGCAATCAGACAAATTTGTACGAAACTATGCTTTTGTTGTCACAGATTCCACCAGAAAATAGAGCAGTAGTAGCCCCTCAGATTTTTTGTGAGACCACAGTAAAAAGCTTATTGCAAAAATATCCTGATAAAGTAGTCAAATGGGTAACCACAAATCTTGGAGAATCAAATTTGAGGGATCGGTTATTAGTCGGGTTAATTGATTATGCCGATGGCGAAACAAAAGCAAAATATTTACAGGAAGCAAAAGGCCATTTTACCAATTCCCCTGACAAGTTTGGTGGAAAACAATCTGCTGGTTATCCGTTTGATACTTACTACTGGTTTGTAAAAGAACATGAATTTGAAAACGAGGAACATCGAGCAGGTTTTACTCGGTATTGGTTTCATGGTGAAGGCCGTTTGAAAGACAAATTTCCGGATCTTTTGGCAAGAAGACATCCATTCTCAACTTTTTCCCCTGACACTAGGATGCAACTTGATAAAAATGACCGGAAAGGAAATGTAGGTAATAGTAGCCACGCTTCCCCTTATCAGAGATTTTATGCAAAACAGTTAGTTGAAGCCGAAACGGTATTATTTGATCAAACTATTTCTTTAAGTGATAGGATACAAAAAATAAAAGAAATAACGCCACGTCAATCTGTTGTTCGTGATATTGAGTTGGAAATGATAATGCAAGAGGAGTTTATTCAAGCAAGAAATCATCAGGAAAGAATTGAAATTGCTCAAAAACTATTACCTCTGTTTACTGAGAAATCTGCATTAAAAATACCTTTAGCAGTTCATGCTCTCAAATCTGAAATAGCCTTAAATCCATCATTACTTACAGATTTTGAAAAATTCACACAACTCTTAACCACCTATTTACCGGAGCCTTCACTTGCAAGAAATTACTTTTTAGGTCAGTTCGAAAATTCAGCTCCTCTGACCGCTGATCAACTTCGGCAGATTATCAAAATGAGAATGAGTCCGGAAGGTAAGAAAGAAGAATCTGATGATTCCCCTATGACATTTGTTGCTAATAGATTTGGTGAACTGAACAGAGAAGAAAGAATAAAAACTACTTTATGGCTATTGGGTTTGTCTACTGAAAAACCACTTATGGTGCTCGATATGGAAGAAAAATTTGACGGACACCTTAATAATCTACCAAAAGCAGTCGCCATGAGTACAAATGATGAAAAGGAAGTTTTGTTTAAACGACTCTTCCTTGGAGCAGAAGGAATTGTTGATTTAGAAGCGGTACCAGAACAAGATAGGCCCAAAGCATTGGAGCAAAGAAAGGTATTTGCTGAAAGACTGGCTACACATTTACTACCAGATTCAATGGCAAAACCGGAACTTTTCCGTAATATGTTTATAACGATTATTGAATCCTCTGATCCGGCTCATGCTTCTCAACTATTAACACGATTGATAAATCGCTTAACCGAAGCTCAAGTAAAAGGACAAACTTTGCTTCCAGAAGAAGTAATCGCGATTGGATTAAGCGAACTTGGAGTAGTTGGTAAAAAAGTCGCTCAATCCATAGCCGAACAAGACTGGGTTCCGGATTCTTATAAAAGAACTTTAAGAAGATCTCAGTCTGAAGGTGCAGTCGTTCCAAAAAGGGCTTTACTAACTTTTGTAGAAGATTCGGGTCTACTTAATGACAATAGTCCAATAAAAATAATTTCATTTGATGAATTAATCGGAGCCGCGTCAAATAAACAAGCATGTTTGATGACAATTGAAATAACTGGGGATCAGTCAGGATTCCCAAAAGGAAGACAACAGATCGTCGGTAAATTTAAACGCCCATCAGCACAGAAAATGGAAAACTTAGATCATGATTTAAGGGTACTTGAAAATGTTTTGTCGGTATTAAGAAAGGCCGGTTATGGAGATACTCTTCCAAAAGATTTTTCTACACAAATCAGTAATGCTGTGAGACGAGAATTAGATTTCAATCGAGAAAGAATATTTGCTGATGAAATTAGACCTGACCTTGAAGCAAGAAATAAGAAAAGAAAAACTCAAGTTATGATACCACAAATAATTTTTACTTCTGATGATCTTATGCTGGAAACTAGAGCAGAAGGAATTAGTTTACGAAACTATTATAATTTGGTTGAACAAAGCCAATTAACGGCTGTTAAAGAAGGCTATACTAATGTTTCAGAAAGAAGTGTAAATCAAGCAATACTTTCAGAAGGACTGGCAGAACTTATTACAACAGGCAGAATTCACGCAGACTTACATCCTGGTAATATTTTTGTCGATAAATCAGGAAATATCACTTTAATCGATTTAGGGATGCATGAAAAATTAACTCAAGAACAACGTTTTAATACAATGTCATTGTTGGTTGGTTTGATTACCGGCAATGAAGCTTTAATTAAGCAAACACTCCACCGATTCGGTTGGGATGTTGGCGATGCAATTACGGGTTTAAAAAGATACGATTTTTCCAAAAATACTCTGCAACTTCTAAAAGCAGGTCAGAAAACAACAACCCCACCACCTGAAGTTATATCGTCGATAATTGTCGCCACCTCAAAACTTACCAGTTATACAAATGATATTAACTATAAAGATTTGTTTACATTTTTACTCCGATCAGCAGATAAAAGAGAAATTCCTCGAATTATTACACATGTGATTAGATCCGGAAACAGAGATTTATTAAATTAGCTAAGAGTCCGGACCACAAAAAAAGCCGCCGATATAAAGATTACTCTTCACACCAGCGGCTAAATAATAACTTTTAACCTTGATCCTTTACGTTCCAGACATAGAGATTAAACAGTTTCACATATTCAGTATTTTCTTGAGAAGTAGGTCTTATTTCTGTTTTACCGAGGTAATACCCCATGATCTTTCTTCTCAACTGATAATACCGTGATAACTGATACTTATTTATGGAATTATTGGGCTTAAGTGTCAAAAAATGGGTCTAAAATAACTACTTTAAATTGATATAATACTCCAAAGTTAATATTTCATTTATTTAATATAATTAAAGTATCCTCTTTTAAAAAACTCTAGGATGTCCAAAGTGTGGTGGGAGATCAAAAAGAAAAGGTTTTAATCCAAACGGAAAACGAAGATTTGTCTGCTTAAGTTGTCATCAAACTTTTGGTAGATTAAAGAAGTTTCCTTTAAACTTCTCCGACTTTGTTAAGTTCCGAGACTTTATTGTTAATAAAATTAATAAGGTTGCCCTTACTGAAAAAATGCTTTTTTCCCGTAAAACAATATGGAGAAAATTTAAACCTCTTTTTCAGTACCAAGTTATGTCTCAAGATTCATCTTTTCTGTTACCTAAAAATGTGAAAAGTGATAAACCCACACCTTGGGTGTTGGGAATTGATGGGAAGTGGTTACATCGACAGGGAGTTGTAATGATTTACCGGAATGTAACAAACAAAATTAACCTCTACTGGTCATTTCATTTGAGTGAATCATATTTTGCAATTGAAAGTGATTTTAAACATTTACTAC
>Ga0210006_1000579_pt1 | contig 28569 bp, 19 predicted proteins | sample CryGey02umfilter_2_FD_185452 | JGI IMG/M metagenome (GOLD analysis project Ga0210006, IMG submission 185452) | Groundwater microbial communities from aquifer in Utah, USA - Crystal Geyser 4/10/14 0.2 um filter (SPAdes) (version 3) | ecosystem: Environmental > Aquatic > Deep subsurface >... | reverse complement strand
AATCACTAAAATAATGTTACCCGCCGAAACTACTTCCTGAAAAATTGTATTCAAAACAGCCTCTATTTCTTCTCTGTTTTCAAGTTGAGAAACCAAAAGCGGCAAATCCAGCTCAACTATTCTTTTATAATTAACCTCGGCTAAGCTTTCGCCCAGTGCGCTCCTCGAAGAGATGGCGTTAATTATGCTTTTTCTTCCGGTTCCCGGCTCCCCTACCAATAAGACGTTGTTAATTTCTCTTCGAGACAAAATTCTTTCCACTATTTTAGTTTCCTCTAAGTGCCCCACGGTTTCCGGGAAACCTCTTTCTCTCATAATTCTTGACCAATCAATCGAATACCGATCCAGGGTTAAAGTATAACCGGCTGCCCATTCTCTACCCAGGCTTCCTTTTTTAATTAAATTTTTATACTCCCACCACTTTTTTTTCGCTTGAATTCGTTCCTTAAGGGACTCCAACCACAAAGTTAATTTTTCAATATCGGCGGCCTTTAGTTTATTTTGAATCAAAATCTTTTTAAAAACGGGGTCAAATTTGGCTAAACCCGATATTATATCCCCCATTTCTATTCTTCGGTGATTTTTATTTGAGCCGATTTTTAGAGCTTCCAAAACAGAATTTTGAAAATTCTCTGCAAAAATTGGTTCGTATTCGCTCTGGGTCCCAGCTAAGCTTTTACTTGTGCGAAAAGCAATCTCTCTCAAGTTTTCTTTTAATCCTTTTTTAATCTGATTAAAATCTAAACCGGCCCTGAAAAAAATAAACCCTAACTCGGAATTGTCTTTCAGAAGGTAATAGAAAAGCGAACCGGAATCAACTTCTAAAATTTTCATGGATCTTGACCATTTTATTGATTCAAAAACAGCTTTAGCCGAAGGAAAACTTAAACACCCGGCTAAATTAAAATTGGCTGGATTTTTTGCCACGCTCTTGAGATTAAAATCTAAACCGGGCTTGGCTAATTTTAGATTAAAAAAAGAGCTTAAGAGTTTTAAGAAAATAGTCAAAATTAGGGTCAAAATCGAGGGACCCAGCAAACGAGAAAGAGAGATTTTATCCAAAGTATTCGTTAAAAAACCGAACAAAAACAACAAGAAAAATATAATAAAAGCAACAAAAAAGAAGCTCTCTAAAAAGCGGGTATGGTTTTGGGCCGGATGTTTGGCCCATTTTACTGCCTGAAAAATTGGAGCTGTTTTTAAGTTGAAATTAAACATAAACTCGACACCAATACACTAATAATACACGAATAACACTAATAAATTTATTCGTGACATTAGTGTTAATTCGTGTATTAGTGTCGTGCCAATTAGAACAATAGTTTAAAGCCAAACCATAATCCTGCCAGCAATAAAACCGGTAATAAAAGCCATCCCAAAAAAACAATTATCCCCGCCAAAACTATAATAATTTCTGCGACAACCCCAATTAGTATTAAAAAAAATCTAATAATTGCCCCAATTACTCTGGAAATTAAATTAGAAAAAAAGACTTCAGCATATCTTTTAATATCAAACCCTCGACCGTAAGACCATTGATATTTCCGCCAATGAGAAAATAGGGTTTTTAATAACAGGGAAATGGAAAAATAATTCAGATTAAATCTTAAAAAATTTTTCCAAGCCAAAAGTATACCTCTAACCTGGTCGACGTAGTGCCAGGTTAAATATTGAAATAAAATATTTTGCCCCATTGTTGTTTTATTATATTATACCATTTTAAAAAGAACTATCCATAAGTATTAAAAAAATAAAAAGTCCTCATTGAGGACTTTCTTGTCTCAAAAACGCTAGCCATTAGCCTAATTTTGCCGCCTCCTTTCGAACCATTTTCCGAAATTTTTTGTGAATCTTAAGAATCTCAGATAGCTCTTGTTGAGTTTTACCTACCAGCCAATGGTAATAAGGACCAGCCATTACTGGTTTTGTTTTCCTGATTACTACTTTTACAGCCTCCCGACCGCCCCTCTTCCAAGCATCGAGGATTTTCCTAAGATCCATTATATTAGTAGTAGCTAACCCCACGGTTCCATAAGGTAAAGCATATTCATTACCATTAAAAACTATTGCCAACCCTCCGGCTCCATCAACCGCTTGAAGCATCTTAAAATCAGTAATACTATCCCCCACTGCTGCCAAATTCTCCAATAAAACACCACTTCTTTCAGCAATTTTTTTCAGGGCTTCGACTTTGCGGGCTCCACCCATTACCCTAATGTCCCCGAAGGATTTTTTTATTTCGGTGTCACTGGTAACTTCTCCCCAGAAAAATTCATCTAAGAATTCTTTTATTTCTTTATCTTTTTTCCCAGAACTCAAATTCTTAATCCAGAGGTCGGAAGCGATAAAATCCCTTGCCGAGTCAACGATTAAAAGACTTCTTTCATCTATCTCCTTTCGGTACAATCCCAGGGGAAATTTAGTGCAAAACACATTGGCTCGCGAAACCCCCAACCTCCGGGCAATCCTAAGGGCATGATGTTCATAAGAGGTAGATATGATAAATACCTGCCAGCCGCCTTGCCGCAGCCTGGATATTAATTCTTTTGCCCCATTAACCAAGATGGCTCTATCAGAAATCTTTTTAAAATCAGCTTCTTCACTATTTCCGCAAATAAGAACCTGCCTCGCTTCGCTCGGTAGAACCTTGAATGCTCCGCATTTAAGAAATGGAACAATAAGCTTTAAAGTATCTCCCGACTCATAATTCGCTCTTTGCTCAAGAGTAAGAATATCATCATAACGACTGATTACTTCAAAAACTCTGTCACCTGCCGGAATAAATTTCATTACCTCATAAGCATAATCCATTGGCGATAAGGGTCCCTCTAAATCAAAACAAATAACCTTTTTCATAATTTTTACCTCTACTTAAACCTGGTGACTGTTCCTATCCTTGTCCCGACTGACTCACCTCTGGCAAATTTAAGAATTACATCATCTTCTCTGCCAGCGATAGCTACTCGTATTCCTTTTTTGGAAAGCCGGGAGGCCTCTTTCCACTTTGTTAGCATTCCTCCTGTACCAACCTTTGAGGTAGTGCCAGAGATGCCGATTAGTTCAGGTTTTGCCCGGGCACTGATTTCTTCATATAACCTTGCCTGAGAGTTTTTCTTGGGGTCTTCCTCGTAAATCCCGCCTTCATCGGTTAAGAAAAGCACGGCATTTACTCCTACTAATAGGGCTACCATCCTGGCCAGCCTATCGTTCTCACTGATTCTTTTTTCCATCCAGATTATCTCCCAATCCGAAACAACATCCAATTCGTTAACGACAGGGACCACCATCGCCTTTAAATAGTTTAAGAGGCTCGATTTAATGCTTTGTCTTTCACCTTCATTAGCCCAATTACCGAAGGTAACCCAAACCTGGCTGACCTCTTTTCCAAAATTCCCAAAGGCATTCCCCCATCTATTCAGAAGATGACGGGCACCTATTCCTGCCAGTTCCTTTTTGCCAAGATGGACAGTGTTGATTCCTAAATTTTTCATTCTTTCCTCACCTGCCCTGATGGCGCCCGAACTAACTATTATCACCTCCATACCTTGATTCTGGAGTTTAACTACCTGTCTGGCAAAATCATTAAAAATGTCCTGATCGAGTTGCCCGAATTGATTACAAAGATTGGCGGTGCCAAGTTTAACTATCATTCGGTGAAGCATCAATCCTTCTTTGACCTTCTCATTCATTCTGTCCTTTACCTCCTTTTGTTTTACTATCTATTGTAACAACCATTTAAGCACTTACAAACTTAAAAAGAACTATTTTAGTATATACCTGTTGCTTAAATTGTCAATTTTTTTGATTTGTGTCGTAGGACGGTGCTTACGGCTCGCTCGCCCAACTTTTGACCAAAACTAAAATTGTCAAACGTGACACGTCTGACAATTTTTTATTTTAAGAGTAATGATGGTGAGATTATCAGTACCATTTCGGTTGATCAAAACTTCTTTTTTAAGAGCTTTTGCTAATTGATCTGGCTCGGGATATTCTCTGGCTAAAATTGCCACTTCTTCATTTTCCATAAAATCAAACAGACCATCACAACCTACAATCAAAAATAAATCTTCTTTTGAAATTTTATACCGATTAAGAAAAGGGATAGAAATTACTCCGACTGGCCTAAAATATTGGTCACCAAAAACTCTGGTATTCATTACCCCACTAAAACCTCTTATCACATAGGAACCTAAAATCCTACCTCCACTTTTTTTAATCCTTTCCCTTTCCTCGGGATTATTTACCCGATGGTCAATTGTCAGCTGATTTACTTTATTCTCTCCAATTACAATTGCTCTGCTATCTCCGATATTAGCAGTAAAAACTTCGCCATCTCGAATAAAAAAATTAACTGCCGTAGTCCCTGATTTTTCATTTTTTAATTTCGTAGAAATTTGCTGATAACTGAAACTAAATGCTTTCTCAACTGTGAAACCTGAAAGTAATTCCTTGAGAAAAGTTAAATGCAAATTTTCTGATGCATATTCCGCTGCAAAACTGCCATTGTGACCATCATAAATACCGCCAAAAATCCAGCCTCGATTTGCAAAATTCATATCTAAAAAGTAGCTATCTTCTAAGGCTTCTCTTCTCCCTTTTTCAGAAATTATTACTGATTTAAATTCCATAACTCCTCCTTTATTTCATTATATTAAATTTTTAAAGTTCTAACTAATTATGGTGCTCGAATTAAACAGTTTCAAACTTTCTCTATCATTTTACCAAATTTGATTCATAAGTCAAAGAAAATGGACTTAAAACGCTAAAACCTGACCCCCGACTATATACAGTTTCACTGTTGTTTCTATTCTCTCGTTAGTTCTCTTTTTGGGGGCTCGGTCGCTCGCTTACACTCGCGACCTCGCCTTATTTTATATTCAAAAATGGGTTAAAGAAATCAAAAATCTTTTAAGTTAAAGCCGGGCCAAATACTAATCGTTCTGTCTTGCGAGAATTATTTGAGGATATAAAGAATTGAAAAATTGATAAAAGATTATTTTAGTTTAGAAAATTGATAGAGTCGCCCGCTTTCCAAAAGATTTTTCCACAACAATAAAAGTTTGATACCCCTATTCCAGCAAAGATTATTGAGAAATTTAATGCTTACTTTTATTCAATTTGAATTGAATTAGCTCGCAAAGAAAGAACAGAAGATAAAGTGCTTGAGAGAGCCAAAAAAATCAAAAAGGAACTCCCTATGCGTTTTTTATAATTTGTTGCTTATATCTTTTCATTAAAAGAGCGTTTGAAACAACACTAACCGATGAAAATGCCATAGCGGCGGCGGCAATCGCCGGGTTTAAAAGCCAACCAGTGAAAGGATATAAAATACCAGCCGCCATCGGAATGCCGACAATATTATAAAAGAAGGCCCAAAAAAGATTTTGCTTAATTTTATTCAAAGTGTATTTACTTAAATCAATTGCTATTATTACATCTCTTAAATCATCTTTAATTAAAACTATCTCCCCAGTTTCCATTGCCACATCAGTGCCTGAACCAAGGGCAATGCCTAAATCGGCTTGGGCCAAGGCTGGTGCGTCATTAATGCCGTCGCCCACCATCGCCACAATATTTCCTTCACTCTGTAATTTTTTAATCTCGGCTGATTTTTCTTGCGGCAATACCTCGGCTAAAACTCTGTCTATGCCGACTTGCTGGGCAATAGCCTGTCCAACTCTTTTATTGTCCCCAGTAATTATCGCAACCTTTTTCCCCATTTTATGAAGCATCTTAACCGTCTCTTTTGAGTAATCCTTGAGCGTATCAGCCACTGCAATGATACCAATAATATCTTTTTCTACAGCCAGAATCATTGCTGTTTTGCCTTGATCTTCTAAAACAATCATTTTTTCTTCTATTATATTTGGATTAATTTGATTGTTAGTCATTAGTTTTCTTGTTCCGAAAAGTATTTTTTTATTTTCCAAATCAGCTGTAACGCCGTAGCCGGGTATGGCTTGAAAATTTTTTACTTCTGAAAAATTAGCCTTTCCTTCCTTCGCTTTATTGACAATCGCTTGAGCTAAGGGATGTTCTGAGTTTTTTTCTACCGAGGCAGCCAATTGTAATATTGTTTTTTCGTCAACCTCGTTTTCAACCTTTACTACGTCCGTAACGCTCGGTTCACCTTTCGTCAGTGTGCCGGTTTTATCAAAAATTACTATATTAACATCTCGAGCAATTTCTAAAGCTTTTCCGCTTTTAATTAAAATGCCATTTTGAGCAGCTAATCCTGTTCCCATCATAACAGCGGTAGGCGTGGCTAGTCCTAAAGCACAGGGACAAGCAATAATTAAAACAGCCACAAAAACCGTTAAGGCAAAAGCCCATGATTGCCCGACTAACAGCCATATAATAAGAGTCGAAATTGCGATGATAATAACCCCGGGAACGAAATAAAAAGAAACCTTGTCAGCTAACAGTTGGATTGGAGCCTTAGAACCCATAGCTTCCTCAACAATCTTAATAATCTGAGCTAACATTGTGTCTTTCCCAACTCGCGTGGCCTTGAATTTTAAAACGCCGGTTTTATTAATAGTGGCACCAATTACTTCATCCCCTTTCTTTTTTTCGACAGGCATACTTTCGCCAGTGATTGCTTTTTCATCAACACCCGAATAACCATCAATAACAATTCCGTCTACTGGGATTTTCTCACCGGGCTTGACCAAAATAATATCCCCGACTTTTACTTCGGAAATAAGAATTTTTGTTTCTTCATTGTTTTTTATAATCGTCGCTTCTTTGGGCTGAAGCCCGATTAATTTTTTAATAGCTTCACTTGTTTTTCCTTTGGTTATCGCCTCAAGGTATTTGCCTAAAGAAATAAAAACTAAAATTAAAGCCGCGCTTTCAAAATAAAGATGAGCTTCTATTTCTTTATCGGCAAACATTAAAACCGAAATAATAACGCTATAAAAATAAGCAACGGCTGTGCCAATAAAAATTAAAGAGTCCATATTGGGCGAAAACCGTAGCAATTTTTTAAAGCCCATTTTCCAAATACCAAAGGCAGAAAGAATAACTGCTGTTGCCAAAACAAATTGAATAGGAATTCCATATTTGTCAAAGAACATCGGCATCGGCAGCCCTAACATCTCTCCCATAACCATATAAATAATCGGCAAACTAAAAACTAAAGCCAGTATAAAACGCTTTTTCAGTTGTTTTATTTCTCCCTCTTTCTCGATTTTGTGGTGATCTTCCATTCTCATTTCCATCTCTAAAGTTTCCTCTGCGGCTTTGTAGCCCAGTTTTTCAATAATCTTTTGAATTCTGGCGATGCTTATTTCAACAGGGTCAAATTCTAAGTAGGCTTTTCCAGCAGCAAAGTTAACATTAATTGAAAAAATGCCCTTTTCTTTTTTGATGGCGTGTTCGATATTTGCAGCGCAAGAAGCGCAATCCATGCCAGAGATTTTTAAGATTGTTTTAACCATAAAAATCCTTAATATTTTTAAAAATTTAATTTCTTTATCTTCTGCCGCACCCGCAGCCACAACTCGCTCCGGCTCCACATCCGCTTGCTCCCGAAGGCACTAAAGAATTATTATCACCATTTAAAAAAATCTCTGAAGGTTTTTGCGAACCGCTCTCGTCAACAACCTCTATCACTCCCGAAACCATACCCATCCAACAACTAAATTTGTATTTTCCCGGTTTTTCGGGAGTAAATTCTTTAATACTTGTTTGGCCGGGCGTCAAATTAATCGGGCCATCAAATAAACTGCGGGAGATAACGGCATTGGTGCAACCCGAAGTACCGACATCGGTAATCTCCCATCTTACAGGAATCCCCGCCTTTACCTTAAAATAATCTGGGTTATATCCAGAACTTGAAGCCTTCATTTTTAAAATTTGTTTTCCATTAACAATTGGAACAAATCCCTCTTCTTTTACATTAGGGGATTGGATAATTTTATTTCCTACATCATTAAAACTGGAAAGGCCTAAAACATTGAATTGAGAATTAATGTTATATAAGGCAAAAAACAGAAGGAGAAAACCAGCGACTTTTAGAAATCTAAAAGACAGGTGAGGTCTTTTAGAAAAACTCACGCTGGAAATCCCGATTGCTAAAAGCATGGGCAAAGTGCCCAAAGCAAAGAATAACATAATGAAGCCGCCCTGAATGGGACTACCGGATATTAGAGCCAATCCTTGGGCAGTTATCGTAAATCCGCAGGGTAAAAAGAAAGTAAATGCTCCCATTAGAAAGGGCGTATAACGACCCTTAAAATTCGACTCGTCAGCAATATGTCTCGTAATAAATTTTGGCATTGTAAACTGAAATCTCCGAAAAGCCTTCAGTCCTAACATTTGTAGCGCCAAAAATATCATCATTACAGAAACGGCGATAACCAAAATTGAGGTGAATTTTAAGGAAAATTGTAATTTGCTACCAATAGCGCCCAATACGGCTCCTAAAATTACGTAGGAAACAAGACGGCCGGCGTTAAACATAAAGTGCGGTTGAAGTTTTGTAATAGTAGATTCGTTATCAGGATATAACTCTAACCATTGCTTTGACATAGAAAGAACTAATCCTCCTACCAATGCCGCGCAGGTTGAAATGCCGGCTAAAAGCCCGAAAACAAAAAATGTTATCAGAGAAGATGAAGAATTGACATTTATTAATCCTGATAGACCTAATTTGATTAGACCTATGAAAAGAAGGATAATTAACAGCCCCATTCCAAAAGTTATCAAAAATTCCTTTCCATTAAAACCATCTGAAACTTCAATCTTTCTATTAGAAAAAACATAATTTTCTTTTTTAAAAATTTTATTCAATGTTTCAGTGCTCGGTAGTTCTCCCTCATGCTCAATTAAAACCTCTCCCTTACTCGCCTTGGCCTCAACCGATTTTATTCCTTCCAATTCCAATAATTTTTTTTCTATCAAAATCTCGCAGGAAGCACAATGCATGCCCTGAACAAAATAGGTATGTTCTTTTATTTTAAGATTATTGTTTTCTGGCATTTTTATTTGCTAAATAATTTGGTGACTTTTAAAATTTCCTGGATCATTTCCTGCTTTCTTTTCTCATTTCTTGATGTCATTGCTCTCTTAAAACAACTATTTAAATGACCTTCCATTAACATCTGATGGGCGGATTTCAAGAGTCCAATAACTGCTAAATTTTGCTGCATTATATCAATGCAGTATTCGTCATTCTCTATCATCTTGATAATTTTGGCGATTAAACTCTGGGCTTTTTTAAAGTTTATAAGAGTTTTTTGTTTTTGTGTAGACATAGATTTAAAGATTTAAAATTATTAATTTAGTTATTCACACCCTGACCACAGGTGTAGGTGATTGTTTTCAGTTTAACAAAAGCCAAATTTAAAGTCAACAGTAATTTAATTTTCTTCACGTTTGTGTTAAGCCAGAAAAAAATGTTTTTAAAATTCTAACTTGTTTTTTAATCTTCCTCTCCCTGCGGACAAAAGAAATCAACCATCAGCCAACTTCGCTTGGCGAGTATTACGAGCTTATGGTACTATTAAAAATATGACAAAAGAAGTAGCTGGTGAGCCTTCGGTAAGAAAAGTCTCAATTGGCATTGTTACCGAAGATATTAGTAGTTTGCCTACGGAGATTTTAGAAAAATATCAAATTGTGATTGCCAAAACAAAATTTGATTGGCCAGAGATGGAAAAATTGCCAGGGGATAATCTTTATCAGAAAATAAGAAATGCTGAGAAATTTGGAGTAAAAACCTTTCCCAAAACTTCTCAGGCAATGCCAAAAGATTATCTAGATGCTTACGAGAAACAACTTCAAATATTTGATAAGGTTTTATGTATTACTGTTTCTTCAAAACTCTCTGGCTGCTACAATTCCACAATTCAAGCCAGAGAAATGTTAAAAGAAAAGGAAAGAATTTTTATTTTAGATTCTTTAAATTTACCAACCCTTTTAATTTTAAAGGCAATTGAGCTAATCCAAGAACAGAGGGAAGTTGAAGAAATTATTACTGAACTTAAAAATCTCATTCCAAAAATCCATACCTATCTAATCTTTGAGGACCCAAAATGGATAGAAGCTCTCGGTAGAATAACAAAATCTCAGGCAAATTGGGTCAGGAGAATGGAAAAAATAAACCTCAGGCCATTAATGGGAATGAAAGATGGCTTAATCGCTAAAGATGGGGTAGTTTTTGCCAGAGATATGGCTGAGGCTTTGTTCAAGAAAATTCTCAAAGAGAGCAAGAAAGAAAATAAAAAACTTCGAGTAACAATTAATCATGCCGACAACTTAGAACAGGCAGAAAAGTTAAAAAAGATGTTAGAGGAGAAGTTAGAAGTTGAAATTCCCTTTATTACTCTGGCACCACCGATAATAGCTGCTGGCGCCGGGCCCGGAACATTAATTGTCGGTTGGATGCCGATTAAATAAATATAGCAGAAATTTTCTCAATTATTTTGAGTTATTTTATCCTCTTTTTTATATTATTGCCAAGAAGGCATTTTTTTGTTAGGAAATTCTAGCTTAAAAACTTGGCGTTCTAGAACGCCAAGTGAACGCCAACTTTTAATAAAACTCGTCATTCCGGAATGACGAGTAAATGACGACTTTAAAAAAAGTTTGCATTACAGAATGCAAGGTGGACGCAAACTTTTTATAATGAATTTTAAGAGAATTTTTAACCCGTTTTACCTTCAAAACCCCCGTTTTTGAATACAAAACAAGGGCGAGGGAGCGAGCGAAAGCGAGCGAGCGAGCCAACCAAAAAGAGAATAAAATTGATAACAAAATAATATTAAGAATGTATATAGTCGGGGGTAAGGATTTCAGTTTTTGAGGTCTCTTTTCTTGGATTTATGGATTAAATTTGGTAAGATTAAGGAGAAAGTTTGAAAGCGTTTAATTCGAGCACTCATATTATTTAATACGAACTCCGACTCTTGAGGGGGGAGAAAGCTTGCTTTCTCCCTTTCTAAAAATTGCGCCCTGCCTTGCTTTTGCAAGGCAGGGCAAATTTTTTAGGAGCGAACAAAGAAAGTTCGCTCCCCCCTCAACAAAGAGAGTTCGTATTTGATACTACGAGTGGGCGAGATAGGATTTGAACCTATGACCCCTGCAATGTGAATGCAGTGCTCTAACCACTGAGCCACTCGCCCAAGGGCTAAATTTGTAAGAAGTTTCTAAAAATATTATAATAAAATAAAGAAAACTATGCAAGTATTTGACCTTCATTTTAATCCAAAAACCAAAGAAGATACCGTTTTCGATAGTTTTTGTTACGAACCAGAAAATCTCTCAGAAAAAAAACTGGGAAATTTGTATATGGTAGGCCAGCTTTCTAACGCCCTTCCTCACGACGCTGAGTTTTTACAAAAGCTAGCTCAAGTGATAAAAACAGAGTATTACTCTAATCCCCAAAGATCAACCGAATTAGCCTTAAGAGAATCTCTGAGAAAAGCAAACAACTTTTTGGCTAAAATTGCCAAGGAGGGAAAAGTTAGGTGGTTGGGAAACTTAAATTTTATAATTTTATCAATTAAAGAAGCTAATTTTGCTCCCCTTGCTTTTCATTTAAAAATCTCTCCTTTTTTGCTAAACTTTGCCCAAACCGGGGAGATGAAAATCTTATTATTAAGAGAAAGAGAAATTTTAGATATTAGTCAAAACTTAGATCTTCAAGGAACCGAAACCTATCCTCTAAAAATCTTCGAAAATACTGTTTACGGAAAATTGACATCGGGTGACAGAATAGTAATTTTAACCAAAAATATTTTTGAGTATTTTAAAAACAAAGATTTGATTAGGGGGATTTCGCGAATAACCGATGAAAAGGTTCTAAACGAAATTTTAAAACCGCTAAAAAAAGAACTGTCAGAAATTTCAGGAGTCCTTTTTTTCGTCGGATTAACCAAAAAATCGTCTTTAAAATTAACCTCCCCGTTTTTTAAACTCAAAGCTTTTCCGTTGCCGTCAAAAATTGCATTTAACATCAAATGGTCTCTTTTGCGACTTCCTATTGGTCCTTCGTTAAAAAAGAAAGTTGGCCTGGTTTTATTATTAATCTCAATTTTGATAATTACTTTTTTCCTCTTTAAAGAAGAAAGAGAAAAAGAATTAAGACTAACTGCTCAAATTTTGGCCGAGGTAAGGATTCAAAAAGACAAAGCCGAAAATCTTCTAATTTTTAACGATGAAGCCGAAGCCAATTTACTGCTTCAATCTGCCTGGTCTAAAATCTCACCCTTAGCTAATAAAAACTACCGCCCCCTGCAACTGGAGACAAAAACCCTGAAAGAATCAATTGAAAAAGACTTAACTTCTTTGAATCAGTTAGAAAAAATCTCCAATCCCGAGCTAATTTCTGAAATTCCCTCTTCAGAAATAAACCTTATTCCCCAAGAAATGCTGATTTTTAATAAATCCCTTTATCTTTTCAATCCTTTTTCTGCCAATATTTATAAATTAGTCTTTGACTCAAAAGAAGGAAGTGTTTTGAGTGGGGGACAAAATCTTAAATTGGGAACCAATTTTTTAGATTCAATTTTGTTTTTCTCAAAACCAAATATTCTCATCCAATATTTCCCTCAAAAACTCACAAATCAATTCAAAGAACTCACCTTAGAATTGCCCAGTTTATTCGATGAAAAGAGTGAAGCTAAACCTAAAATCCCGCCAAAAACCTTAGATTGGGAAGAAATCAGTTTTGCAGCTTTGGTTAATTATGGTTCCAACCTCTACTTTTTAGATTCAAAATCCGGAGAGATTATAAAATACTCTCTGCCGCCGGATCTAAACAAAAATGCCGACCAAAATAAAGTTTTGGTCGGAGAGGTCTGGCTTAATAATCTTACGGGCGGAAAAAAGCCCCAGGGAGCAAAATCAATGGCTATTGATGGAAATATTTGGATTTTAAATAGTAAAAATGAGATTGATAAATACTATAAAGGAAAATACACAGAAACCCTGTCTTTTAATTTTTTTCCCTTTTTGGAAAATCCTACTAAAATCTGGACCTCATTTTCTAACCCCTATTTATATATTTTGGAACCCAAAGAAAATCGAATAGTAATTTTGACCAAATACGGCAAAGTCGTTAGGCAGTACCAAAGCGAGAAATTTGATAACTTATTAGATTTTGCAGTTTCCGAAGACTACAACCCACCCACCACCCTCCCCGACGAAGTCGGGGCCCCTGGTAAAACAATATATCTGCTAAATAGTCTAAGGGTTTATCGAATTAGCTTTGAGTAAGCGATTTATTTCAGCTCTACTTTTGCGCCGGCTGCCTCAAATTTCTTTTTAATTTCCTCTGCCTCTTCCTTTTTCACTTTTTCTTTTACTATCTGAGGACCGGAAGCCACGGCATCAACAAGATCCTTCGATTCTTTCAACCCTTTCTCGGTTATATCCCGCACTACCTTTATTACCTCAATTTTTTTATCTCCCACTTCTTTTAGTTCTATTGTAAATTCGCTTTTTTCTTCGACAGGAGCAGCTCCCCCTGCTGCCGGAGCTACGGGGACAGCAATAACGGGAGCAACAGCAGAGACCCCAAACTTTTTTTCTAAAATCTTCACCAATTCCGCTAAATCCAAAACTGACATTTTCTCAATCTCTTCAACTATTTTTTTAAATTTTTCTGGAACCTTAATTGGCTCCTCTTTTTTTTCTTTTTCTTCGACCATAATAAATCGATACCAAAATACGAATTGATACTAATTATACGAATTTATTTTTTATTAGTATTATTAGTATGCATTAGTATATTAGCATCGCGTATTTATTTTTTGATTGCACCTAAAACGTAAACAAAATTTCTCAAATTTCCTTGCAAAACATTTATAAAACCCGAAATTGGTGCTTTTATGCTTCCTACTAATTTTGCTAAAAGTTCCTGTTTTGAGGGAAGCTCAGCTAAAGCTATTGCTTTATCTTCCCCAATAAATTCTTTTTCAACTAACCCCCCTAAAATTTTCAGGTTCCCGGTCTCTTTTGAAAATTTGTTTAAAATCTTAAATGGCGAAATTTGGTTTCCAAACCCAAAACCCACGCCAATCTCTCCTTCCGGTTCTTGCGGCAGTTCCACTCCCCTATCCTTAAGAGCAATTTTCAATAGAGTTTTTTTTGCTACCTTAAATTCACAATTATCCTTCTTCATTTCTTCTCTCAATCGCGAAATATCTTTTACTTTTGTTCCGGTAAAGTCCACAAAAACCATCGCTTTTTGTTTGTCGATTTTTTCTTTTAGCTCATCAATAATTTTTTTCTTTTGTTCACGAGTTAATGCCATAAAAAAACTGCGTTTACCGCAGACAAATTAGCTCCCGCAAGCTTTTCTTAGCGGGCATTGCCTCAATAGGACTTACTAAATTGCCTATTATCTGCGGCATAATTCTGAACGAAGTGAAGAATCAAGGTTCTGGCGAAGCCAGGTTCTTAATTCAAGATTATATGTTTATACCTTAGCGAATCAAGGTTCTGCCGAAGGCAGGTTCTTAATTCAAGATTATATGTTTATACCTTAGCGAATCAAGGTTCTGCCGAAGGCAGGTTCTTATTTTTATTATATTTATTCCTATTCTTTTGTCAATACTTCAATAAGAGCTTGAGCGAATTCTTTAGCAGCTTCGGGTCCGTTCCCCGTAACAATTTTTCCATCTACTACTACGGTTTTATCTTCGTAAATTGCTCCATTTTCTTGTAAAATTTTAATTGCCTCTTTTTGTAAAGGAGCTGACCAAACCGTAGCTTTTTTCCCATCTAAAACTCCGGCTTTTGCCAGCAAGGCCGGGCTGATACAAATTGCTCCCAAAACCTTATCTGCTTTAATCGTATCCCGGGCTATTTTTTGAAAGCCCTCATCATCTAATTTTTTTGCCATTCCCGGACCCCCAATAAAAACTACCGCATCAAAATCTTCAACCTTGAATTCGGACACCCCTAAGTCTACAGTCGCTTCTCCTCCATCCGCTCCAATGGCTATACCTTTTTGAGAACTTACCGTCACAATTTTAGCTCCAGCCCCTGCTAAAACATCTCTGGGAATAAAATATTCTATATCTCTAAAATCCCTAAAGGCAGTCACCATCGCTATCGTTTTTCCTTGTAATGTTTTTGGCATAGTAATTTTTTCTTCGGGCAGAAGTTCTTGGCCCGTCTCTTTAACAAGACCTTTATAAATTAAAACTCCAATTATTATTATAACAATTATTCCAATAAAAAGTAAAGCCCGCTTCATATTATTTTATGATACCCCGTTAGAAGTTCAACGTCAAATCTGTTTTTTTAAAAAATCCAAACAAAAATTTCAGATTTCTAAAACTTCTAACGGGGTGATATAATAACATAAAATGAAAATCAACAACCCCGTGTCTAATTTGAAAAACCAAAAACCTCTTTTAATAGTCGGACTTATTTTGCTGGCAATCATATCCGCTTTTTTAATTACGGGGTATTTCCTGCAAAAACAATTAATAACCATCTACGATAATCAAAATTCACAAATCGTTAAAGACAGAAACGGCCAGGAAATTGGAATTTTGCCAAACGAAAAAGGTAATTTTGCCAGATATTTTGATAAAATCCCGGCCCGGGTTAAAGAACTTTTAATCCAAAAAGAGGATCAGTATTTCTACTATCATTTTGGGTTTAATCCCTGGAGTATTATTAGAGCCAGTCTTGGATATTTGGGTCTCTATCCTTCCAAGGCCTCAAGTACAATTACTCAGCAGCTGGTTAAAAATCTACTGAAAAAAGAAACGGAGAGAAGTTTGAAAAATAAAATTATTGAATCTTTTTATACCCTATCCTTAGAAACTTATCAAACTAAAAATAATATTTTAAAAATGTATCTCAACACTATTTATTTTGGACAGAAGACCCAGGGATTAGCCGAAGCCAGCCGGCTCTATTTTGACCTATCACCGGATTTGATATCCGATTCGCAAATTTTACAACTGCTATCTACGCTTAGCAGCCCTGCCGAAAATAATCCAACCAGCTCCAAAAACAAAAAAATCGCCTTATCTTTAGCTCAAAAAATGGGATTTTCCGAGCAAAATTTAATTATGACAGATCCCTTAACCGTAAAAGAAAATATGAAAAAATATTCTCATTTTCATGATACTTATTTTGAAATCCAAACCTTATATTCGCTAAAAGAAACTCCGGAACAGAAATCCGTGGAGTTAACTATAGATAAAGACCTTACTACAAAAATAAGAAAAATTATTGAAAGAAATTTAGAAGATTTAAAACCGAAAAATGCAAAAAACGGAGCAGCAATAGTGGTTAAATTGCCAGAAAATGAAATATTGGCTTTAATTGGCTCACCTAACCCTCAAAGTTTTGGGGAGGGTTATCAAATTAATATGTTGCAGGAACCTCGGCCTATCGGTTCAACCATAAAACCTTTTATCTATCTTAAGGCATTTGAAAAAGGTCTAAGGCCTTATACTCTAATAGATGATAGAGAATATAAATATATTACTGCCATTGGTTTTCCTCTTTATCCTAAAAATTTTGACTATAAATATAGAGGCGAAGTAAATTTGCATTATGCTTTAAGCAACAGTTTAAATGTTCCAACAGTAAAGGTTTTAGAATATGTAGGGCTTCAAGATTTTTATAATTTTTTAGAAAAAGATTTAGAATTTAAACCAATCCAGGATTTAGACAATTACCAATTGGGAATAGCTTTAGGCGCATTGGAAATGAATTTGTTAGATTTGGCTCATTATTTTACCATCTTCTCCAATGATGGGATTCTAAAAGAACTCAAAATTTATAAGAACGATGAGACGCTAGCCCCAGATAAGCGAATTACCGAGCCAGAATATATCCAATTAATTAATAAAATATTAAACGATCGCGAAACCGGGATTGAGCAATTCGGATTAAAAAGCGATCTTAATCTATTCCAGCAAAATTATGCTTTGAAAACCGGAACCTCCCGAGATTTTAGAGATAGTTGGGTGATCGGCTACACTCCCGATTTTCTAGTGGGAGTATGGCTGGGCAACGCCGATAATTCTCCGATGGATGAAGTTTCGGGCCAAGTTGGAGCCGGCAGAATCTGGGCAGAAATTATGGAATTGCTCTTAAATTCAAAATATAATAAAAAAACTCCTCTTAATTTTGATTTAATCAGGGAGTTTAACTATATGGGCGAGATTGAGTACGGTTTGCCGAACGATAATTACCAAAAATGCCAAAACCTCTTAAAAGGAGAAGATCAATCTTTAATTTTAAACCCTCATGATGGCGACACGTTTTTATTAGAAGAAAACTCTAAAATAATTTTAAAAGCTAAAGAGAATGTGAAATGGTTTATCGACGGGAAATTTTTAGGCGAGGATAAAGATATTATCTTTACTCCTACCGAGCCGGGCCAATATCAAATAAAAGCTGAAAGCTCCGATGGTTTTCAAGAAAAGGTTAATATTTGGATTAATGGATAATCTGACTTACCAGAGTTTTTAGTTGATAATTTTGGACAAAATGGGTTGAAATGAATCGGAGATTTTAATTTTTTGAGGAAAAATGCTTTCTATTTTTTTATTTTTTATCGTTATTTTTAAATTGCTTCCTTCCATGGTATTAGCAGAGAAATTTTGGTCAAAAACAAAATTGCCTAAAGAATAAGCAATCCAGCCATCCTTGTACCTTTCTATTTTCTGAACTACGTGAGGATGATGGCCAACTACTAAATCTGCGCCAGTATCAATGGCAAAACGGGCAAAAGAAGTTTGAAAAGAGGTGGGATTCGCTGCATATTCTTCGCCGGAATGCAGGGAAACGATTAAAACATCAGATTTTTGTTTAGCTGCTTCAATGCCCTTTTTTATTTTCTCGAGATTTTTTTCATCAATCCAGGCTATTCCCGATTTTCCCTCCGTGGCTTCCCAGGCCTCAGGTCCTAAATTAGTATAAGCCAAAAAACCAATTTTTGTTCCGTTAATTTCCTTTATCAAGGGAGAATAGGCTTCTTTTTCATCAAATCCGCCCCCCACATACTCAATTCCGGCCTCTTTTAATCTTTTAAAAGTATCTTCCATGGCTTCTCTTCCATAATCAAAAATATGATTGTTAGCCACAGATAGAATATCAAAGCCGGCATATTTTAATCCTTCTACTGCTTTGGGGTCAGCCCGAAAAGAATAAATACTCCCCACTTTTTGCCCCTTATCTGAAATCGGTCCCTCCAAGTTGCCGAAAACAAAATCAGCTCTCCTTAGCTCCTCAGCGATTTTTAAAAAGGGAAAACTATAATCGCCCTTCCCTTCCTCTCCAATTTTATATTCTACTCCTCTGTCCAGCATAATATCTCCTACAACGAAAATAGTGATTTCCGAATTTTTCTCTTGAATCTTATTTAAAATAAAAGAAGAAAGAATTTGGTTTTTTAGATTTTCAAAAAAGGCTTCGTTTTCCAGTTCTTTTTCAAACAGAAATAAATTAAAAACAAGAAACTCTAGGGTAATCAGTCCAATAATAATTGCTAGGACAAAATAAATTCTACTCATTTTTTCAAGGATAAGGATTCCGAAGCGGATCTCAGGTCTGGGTATATAAAGTTGCCGCCGCTCCCAAAAGCAATGCAATGGGAATTAAAATGATGATTTTTTTAATCATAATGATATAAACTAAAGCCCGAATCCGTTGTTGGCGGACGATGGCCAACCGACAGACACGGGTCAATTTTAGTTAAAACCTTTTCTTCTGGAAAAGAAGAAAGTGTTCCCAAAATAACTTTCTTTTTGCTCTATATTTTTCTTTACTGATTCTTTTTTCTAATCAACCGCTTGAATAATTCTTTGCCCAGCCGATAAAATCCAGCCAAAACTATTCCCACAATAAAGATATATACTGCGATTTGAATGGCTTTAAAAAATACTTCAATTGAACCCCCAATCAGGTCTTTCAATATTTCAACCGTATTATCAAGAGCCCTTCTCAACCGATCCTTAAATCGGTCTAAAACATTTTCGGGCCAGATTTTCGGAGACTTTTCCTGTTTGAGATTAATATTTAAGGTAGCGTATGCCCCTTGCTTTTCTTTAGAAGATACCGCGCCCTGATACTTTCTTTCTTTCTCTTTTAATTCTAATTCTTTGTCGGTCAGCTGCATTAGCAATTCTATTTTATCCTTCCCCGCCCTCATTGCTTTAATTTCCTCTCTTATTTTTTCATAATCGGATAAGCTATCGCTCAAGATCTGGAGCTCATCCAACTCTCTTCCAATTGGAATTCGGTAGTTCTTTACATTATAAGATTCTACCTCAAATTCTTCTTTTAATTTCTCAACCAGGTCGAAAAACTTTTCAGAAGGAACCCTTAAGGTCAAATTCAGCTGAATATATAAATTAGTAATTGACTTGCTGCTTTTTCCACGTATCCCTGGTAATTTTCCACCATGGATTTAATTTCGGCAAAATCCTCCTCGGCTTTTTCAGATTCTATATTCATCGAACCCTCTTTAACTTCTACTTCTTCTTTGGATTCAGAGGGCATTCTTGGCTCAACTTCAGAAACTTCTCCCAATAAAGCGGTAGAACCTGGGACATTTAAATATTCTATTCCTTTTCCCTTACTTCCTGCCCCGCCCATAGAAACAAGCATTATTGAAGCCATCAAGCCAATTATAACTATCCCGGTTATAATCACGGCTGTGGCAATTTTATGAGTTTTTATCTAATCTTTTATTCTCATCGGATAATAGTAAAATTAAGTTTTAAATCGACCTTTTGTTGCCAGAAAATAGAATTAACCCCATTTTCCATTATTTAATCTTCCAGATTAAACATAGTTCAGATTAAATATAGCTACTTTGCCTCAAAGAATGAAATGGGGTCGGGAAGCGTTTCATTTAATCTCAAAATATCCACTGAAATTCGACTAAAGTTAACGTTGGTATTTAACATTAAAAGTTAAATATCAGGTTCTAGAGACCCTTTTTCTATTTCGGGTATTTTTGTCCGAACAATAAATTCTTCACAAGTAAGTTCTTTACCAAAAGAAATCTCTTCTTCAAATTCTCCATCGCTATCAGCATCAATTAAAAGAACGGCTCCCTCTTTGCCTTCCTTTATCGCTTTTTTATCAGCCTGAACTCGATGAGTGGCACCGACCGGAATGGGGATATTCTCAAGATAAAATTTCGTCGCTTCTCCTTACACAACAGATACAAGAGTAAATTGATAATTCCCAGCTTTTACGGCATAAAATTCGTATGTATAAGTGTCGCGAGGGTCAAAAATTACCGCTGTGTACGTTTTATCTTCTTCGTTGTACATCAACATTGAACCGGGAATTTCTTCTTTGAGCTCTCCATCAACGATTCCGGTAACCCTTCCTTGGGAGTCAAAAATTCTCATTTTATACTCGCCTTTCCTGTACTCACAACCAAGTATCTCGTCCAAAACCTCTATTTTATTTATGGCATCGGGGTAAAAAAGAGATTTCTCAGAAACGCTCAGGAATAATTCTTTGGCTCCCTCCCAATCTTTTTCTCTGATTTTTTCCACCCCATTTTTATAATTTATTTGCTCTTTAAGCAATTGCTTGTTTTCCTCTAGTTTTTCAGCAATTTCTTGCCTTTTTATGCCTAATTTTTTTATAATCCATCTTTCTTGAACAAGCTCCAATTCTTCTATTGCTTTATCATAATTTTTCTCTTCAGTTAATTGTTCTGCTTTTGCTATTGTTCCGGATATTTTTTGATACTCTAAAACGCCATAACTAATTACTGTGATTATCGCGATGACAAGCGTAACAACAACTAATAACGAGATACGCATAAATCCATTCTGGTGATTAACTTTTTCTGTGGAAGATAGCGTCATTTGATTTCAAAGTATCCGCCGTTAGTCCGGCCGAAGTTTTCCGGTTCACCCCGCACCTTTAGTGGACAGAAGGCCGAAGGCCTTTAATTAACGAAATTAGTCCACTAAAGGTGCGGGGTTCACTTATTCAGTAAAATTAGAAATCCATTCTGGTTTTTCTGGGGATTGAGATTTTAACATATCTCTCCACCTTTCATCGGTCAGTCTGTCTTCCATCGGTTGTTTAAACTCGTAATAGCTGAAAACTGGACCGGCTCCGATTAAAATTCTGCCATCAGGAATCTTATAAGCAACGGCCATCAAATTAACATAGCCCACTCCTTCTTCTAAAACCTGCCCGGTATTCGTATCGGTATGAACATCGGCAATAATCGTTGTTTTCTTTGCCTTATCATCAACATCTTTTATTACTACGCTTAGTTTCTCTCCGAAGTTTTTAATAAAATCGTAATCATCTTGAGTCAATTCCTCATTTTTCAATTCTTTTTCCGACAACTCAACTAATCTCTCTAAAATTTTCTCTAAATTCTCCAACCTAGACTTTGAAGCTTTATCTAAAACATGTATTTCATCTAAACCGATAGTAGTCATCCGAGTCAAAGCTAAAAGTCGGTTGTAAAATTCGGGCAGAGGTTCAATATAACCAACCACTGGTTTTTCGGGAGGCGGCATACTCATTAGTATCGGTGTGTAGCTTTGCTTTGCATAAAGTATCGTATCATGTCTTAATTCCGTCCAGGAAGCTAAGGCGGTAGTCAATTCTTTATCTTGCCAGGCCTTAGTTTGCATAAATGTAGGATAACCTGAACCAAATTCTTTTAATAATGATTTTAACGAATAAAGCCAGGACCAGTAAAGATTTTTTTGCCAATCCCCTATTTCAAATTCATCGAATTCTTGTTTTAGTTTATTAAACTGGGTTTGATAGGTTATTTTATTTCCTTCCTTGTCTTGACCAGAATATTCTGTATCACCCAATTCAACTAAAATCTCCTTTGCTCTTTCAGACCCTAAAATAGCCATAGCATCTAAACCTCGAGGAAAACATCTGGCCGGCCCTCCATCAGTGTATTCACAAGTAAAGACAGAATCACAATTTTCTCCAGAATACATTCCGACATAAGGAGAAACAATTTCTGAAAACATATAAGAATCTGGAATAAACCTTTGACCCATTAATCTGAATCCAGAAGTTAAACCTAAGACCTGATCTGCTTGCTCCGGGCTAAATGGAGGCCAAAGTTTAACTTCTCCTATCCCCCCATAAATTTTGGGAGGCATGAATTCCGCTAATTTTGCTTTTAGTTTTCCTATATTTTCTTCAGTTAAATCATTGAGGTCAAATTTTCCATTAAAAACGAAATTTAAAGCATCTAAATATTCATAAGGACCCAAATCGTCGGATAAACCGACGTAAAATGCAGTAACAGAATAAATTCTATCCCAATTATCTTTTAGTTCTTTATTTTGAGCAAATTTAGAACTAATTAAACAAGCTTCAATAGTCTGGATTTTAGCATCATATTCAGAAATTAGAGCTTTGCAGGGAGGAAAGTTATTACAATCTTCACCTGGTTTAACCTGGTCCGTCCCTTTCAAAAGCATTGATATTCTTCCATACCACATCAATGCCTTAAAATAATTCTTTAATTTTTCACTTCTGGTATAATGACCTCTTGGAACATATTGAGAATAATCTTCTTTATAAACAAAGATGGGAGAATTTTCAAAACCCCGATGTTTTTCTATTAATTCTAATTCTTTTTTAACATCGGACTTTACAAAATCAGGAATTTCAAATTCATATTTTTCCAAATCTTCTTTTCCAAAATAAGCTTCAGCCAAACCCGGATCATCAATTTCCTTTGGGCATAACTGATCTTCTTTTGGCTGAAGCAAACTCAGTCCTACTCCAAAATAAGCAACATTTCGTTTGGCCGCCTCCTTTAGGTCTCCGGTAGCTAAACTATATTTCTCTAATGAGTCATTAAATAATTCTTTAGAAATCTCCCAGATTTTGTCATAAAATTCTCTTTCTTCAATTTGTCTTAAAGTCTCATCAAATTGAATATGATAAAGATGAAGCAAAGAATCTGAAGTAATAAAAATTGGTATTTCTCTGGTTTTGAGGGTCTTATAGGGTTGGATAATGTCCTCCTCTTTTGAATCAAAAGGGTTATTAATCACTACAAAACCATTGTTTTCCAAAAGATTTAGGGCATCAGTGCCCAAAGAAATCTTTTTGGAAAAATCGCTAAAATTAGAAATCCGACTGGCTACCAGAGGTAAACTATATTGAGAAGCCTGCAAAGGAATATCTAAAGCAGCCAGGGAATAATATTTAGATAGATTTATCTTTTCGGTTACAAGGCCTGACAGATCAACTGGTTTTGTCTCTAGGGTAGATTCTTCTGGCGGGATCTCTTCTTCTGGCGGAACTCCCTCCTCCGGTACCCCAAGATATTGCCAAGCGAAAATTCCTCCTGTAATAAAGATAGCAAAAATAATTATAATCCAGATTTTACCCCGATAGTAGAGGGATTTTCTCTCACTACGGGACGAGGAAAAATTTCGATGCATAATTTTATTAAATTTAAAACTTCCCTTTGCACCTATTTTTAATAATCTCGTCTTCTATTTTTTCGCACCAAGCAACATTATCATTCTGGAGAGCTAACCTTTCAATACAAAAATCTCTAGAAGCACCGGAGGCCTTTCCACATTCTCCTAGAGTAGTAGCATTATCTCTGTAACACCAATTTCGATCATATTCATCCTCTAATGTTTCACACCATTTTATATTTCCAGTAATAGCTACTAAATCTTCAACACACTCTCTCTGAGTGGTATGTTCTTTTATTTTTTCACAAATAGAGAGATCTATTTTTTCAACAGCTAATTTCCAGTAATAGGTATTAAGACATGCGGTTTTGGTGTAAGTTTCCAATTTTTCACAAATAGAAGAATCTTCTTTTCCAACGGCTGCATGAATATAACAAGCCTCAATCCATCTTTTTCCGCTATCGGATAAATATTCGAATTCAGGACGATTGTAAATCTCACATAGGGTTTTATCTCCTGTAATTCTAGCTGCTTTTTCGACACAATTAATCATTGAATAACCCCTATCTAAACCTAAGCATTTTTCTACGTTAGCAGTATTGATAAATTCAGTTAATTGTTGCTGAAATTTAATAAGTAAAGAACGGAAAGATTCAAGTTGAATATAAATTACTTTAAGCTGGTCTCTCCTTATATTTTTAATCTTGGTACTAAACAATTCCAGCTGATTGCTGAGATTTTTAATTTCAGTCTGTGAAATTCTAAATTTAGTTTGAAGATCAATTGAGGAAGCTGTAGCAACGGGAAACTTAAAAAATAACAAAAGAAAAAAAACTAAAATCCCAACTAAGATTTTTATCTTTACAGTCATTAACTTAAGGATCATTTAATCTCAAAATACCCTCCCGGGGTACGGCCGAAGTTTTCCGGGAAATACATTTCGGAAACCACAGCCGGTAAATGGGTGAATTTACCTTTAGTCAGAGCTCTAACATAGTAATCAAATTCGTACACCCCGGGGGACAAATTTTCTTTGAATAGAAAAGCTCGATCATCGTGGAGTTCTTTGAAATCCGGCCTCAGAGTTCTGTCATTATATCTCCAGTAGTAATAATCATATTGAGGGTCATCCCTCTCTTTTAAGAGCAGTGATTTTTGCTCTGTTTCCAGCTCCAGATTGACAATCTCAAAACCGGCCGGGATATAGTCTTCCACCATGGCAAAATTTCTGACAGCCGGCACCGTAATTTCCAGATGGGCCCTCAAAACATCTCCAACCTTAGCTTCCTTTAGCGGATTTTTGTTCTCCTCATCATCAACGTTATAAAATTCTCGAGTGATGCTAAATCCTTCATCCCGGGGAGGAATTTGCTCGGCGGGTAAAAAGTACTTCAAAGACATGTCGTAATAGAGATTATTGGGCAAGTCATTGTGATTTTCTTTCAGGAAATCAACGGTATTCAATTGATTAAATTTCAAATCTCTTAAGGGAACTTCTTTTCTAAATTGGTCTAAAATTGTTTCCTCGTAAAAACGATACTCTCCTTCTTTGCGATTGTTAATCTCCAATGCCAGGGTGAAATCCGACTCGGTTTCCCTTCTCCATTCTAAGAAATCGCTGAAAGCGTCAATTACGGTTACAGTATTGTTGGTCGAACCCCAGGCTCCGTCTTTCTTTTTTGAATTTAAAATCCACCTCACTACTTTGTCCAAAACCTTGATGTCCCTTTCGTCGGCAGACAATGCTTTCAATAATAAAGCAGTATTTTTAATTGGAGTCTCGTAATAATACCAGAGGAAATTCTTGTTTGTCTCCAGAAAAGCGCCCCGGGAATCAATATCAATCCTATTTTCCAGAACTTGAAAAACTTTATTTTTAAAATACTCGGCAAAATTTCCTTTAGTCAGCAAAATTGCCAAATAGGGCAATGAAGAATTACTTATCTGCTCGTTGATAAATAAGTTGTCGTTTGCAATACTAATAATCTTCTCTCTCAAGGCTTCATCTTTAGTAAAGTTAGGAAGATTAAATAAAGTATAGGCGGTTAAAATAACCGTATTTTTGTTTTGATACAATCTGTAATCGGTAGTAATTTTCTGGTAAAGATAATCTGCCGCTCTTTGTAAACTATTTTGATTAATTTCGTATCCTGCCTGAGAAAGATTATTGAGGGTATCTGTCACATGCAAAGTTAAGTAAAAATTAGATTCCCCATATTCCCAATAGGAAAATCCGCCATCCGACTTCTGAAGGTTGTAAAGCTTAGAGAGGCCGATTTCTACTACTTCATCAATAGTATATTCTTTACCTTGGTATTGAATTTTTTCTAACTTTAATTTGTCCCCAAGGTTTGGCAAATTAAGACCCTTTTTAACTACGGCAATGGCATTCAACCTGCTGGCAATTTGCTCTGAGCAGCCGTAAGGATAACCCAGTAAATAATTCAGTGCATCGGAAAGAAATACTGCCAAAGTGGCTGAACTTTTTATGCTGAGTTCTCCCTTATTCTTAACCACGTTGTCCGGTAAAAAGACGTACTCCCGGACTGCTTCCTCCGAAGTATAATTGCAGGTAGCGGTAGTCTCGTAAGTATCGTTTTTGGTAATGGCAATTGTTTGTTCAACGGTATCTTCCAGCCCGTCGGTCTTAGCTGAAAGGATAAAGCGGTGTTCTCCAGTTTCAAAACTGGAAGGGGCGGCAACCTGGAAGTAAAGAGTTTGGGTCTCGTCGGGTTTTAAGGTAATTTCCTTTTTGGCTTTCTTTTCCAGCAGCTCTAAGGTTTGGCTGCTGAATTGTAAATCTATGCCTTGGGTATCTCCGCTTTGGTTAAATATTTTGCCTCCGATATAAAAGGTGTCTCCGGGGACAACAAATCTCGGCTTCAGGGGGACAACCATTAATTCTTTTCTGGTAGTAAACTCCTGGTAATTTACGCCTATTTTTGTATCTTTGGTAATACCCAGTGTTTCTGTTTGCCAGGTAGTTAAGTTATCAGGTAAAGTAAATTCAATTTTAGCTTTACCAAAATCATCTGTCCTAATCACTGCCTGCCAGAAAGCGGTTTCTTTAAATATCCCTCTCTTTTTCCTGGCTAATTCCACTGCCTCATCTGCCATTCCTCCTCCGCCTTTGGTTGGAATTTCTGTTTCAACTAAAATATTTTTTAAATTGGAAGAGGTCTGAACAGTTAAGGGAAAACCGCCGTAAAAAAATATTAAGGGGTTTTTCTTTGGATTCCCTTTCAGGGCTAAAATGCTTAAATCTACCACCGCCACTGACAATTCAGTCAAAACCGGTCGGTCCCGCCAATCCCGAGCAGTAATATCTAAGGAGACCCGCTCTCCGGGCAGATAATATCTTTTATTAGAGCTAACCTCTATATCTAATTCTTTTTCCTCGGTATTAATCTTAAATTCGACTTTGCCGAATTTTACCTCGGGAGTCGGAGATAGCAGGGTCACTGAAACAAAAACATTAGGGATATATTCGGATTTTGCCGTAAAATTATACTGGTAAAGATTCTGCTGAATATCCCTAATTTGATATTCAAAAATTTTCCCTCTTTCCAGGCAAATTAAGGCTTTAGCCCTTGAATACGGGGATTTAATGATAATTTTTCCCTCCTCCCCTACTTTCAATTCGGTTTTTTCAGCCTCAATTTCTAGCTCGGTATCTTTGGTAGGCTTGACGGAAACCTGCCCGGGACCGGTAACATAAAAGCTGTAAGAGGAAGAAACTAAATTTTCTCTTTGGTCTCTGGCCGAAGCTTCGGCGATATAACTCCCCTCTTTTCCTATTTTTAATTTTTGAGCATAATTTCCGTTTGAATCGGTGTCAAATTTAAATGTCTGAACCAATTCTCTTTTCTCTTCCCAATTATAAGAATATCCGCCGTCGGCTTCCTGCCTCTTTGAATAAATCCAATCCCTTTTATAAATGTCCAAACTGATGTTTCTTGTTCTAATTTCTTGACCCTGCAAATCTACCGATTTTACCCTGAAGTTGAATTCCTGATCTTTGCTTAAAAAGTAGCTATCCGCATTTAACCCTAAATAAAATTCTCCGGCGTGAACTATAAAAGACTTTTGGCCGGAAACCGACTGCCCCTGGGAATTTTTTACGGTTAAATTAACTACAATGATTTTGCTTTTTCTTTCTTCTTTTTCTTTAAATAATTTTTCAAAATCCAATTCCTGGGAAATTTCTGCCTTTCCTTTTTCATCCAGAAAAGTTTTCCCCCTCAATAAGAATTTTTCTCCGTAATTATAAGGGGGCCAATAATACCATCTTTGACCGAAGTTAAAGTATCCGTCGGAATATCGGTCAAAATAATAGTTCTGGGAGCTTATGGTGTATTCCACTTCTCCTCCTTCTAAGGGAACTCCGAAATAGTAATTGGAGGCAACTTTTAAATGGACCGTATCTTTGGAAATGTACTCTTCTTTGTCGGCAGTCAAATTTACCTCAAAGGCAGCCGGAACATATTCCTGAACATCAAAATAAATACAGCTGTATCTTTCGGCGCAAACTCTATAGGTTCCCAGGGGAGTATCTTTGTCTAAAATCAAGCTGGTATCAAAAGTCCCAAAATCGCTTATTTCTAAATCCTTGCTTAAAATTTCATCATTTTTTGAATTAAATACTTTTAAATTAATCTTTCTGTCTTGATAAATTTCGTAATCCCCGTCATAACCTATCCTGAAAATTCCCTTAAGAAAAACCTCTTGAGAGGGTCGATAAATGGGTTTATCGGTATATAGATAAATTTTTTGAGCCAAATAGGCAGAGCTTGCCCAGTCTATTTTGCTTTCTCCGCTGGGAATTACCGTAGAATCCTTTCCTTTCGCAATAATAACTCCTCTTAAATTATAAAGCACATCGGCTAAGGCGATTCCCTGAAAATCGGTTGTGAAGGAATTCGCAAAATCTAATTGAAGAGGTTTGGTTTGGGTTTGGCGATAAAGTTTTATTTCCGCTCCGGCAACCGGATTTAAGGTTTCAAGATCGGTAACCCAATAAAGATTTTTAAGATTTTCCAATTCGGAAGCGCCGAGGGTTTTCTCTATCCCATAACTTGCAGTCTGGGGATTTATTTTCTTCTCAACCACAGATAAATTGGTGACGGTTAGATAGCTTCTTTCAAAAACCTGTCTATATACATACTGGCCTTCTTCCCACCGTTTAGCCGTA
>Ga0210006_1000576_pt1 | contig 28629 bp, 37 predicted proteins | sample CryGey02umfilter_2_FD_185452 | JGI IMG/M metagenome (GOLD analysis project Ga0210006, IMG submission 185452) | Groundwater microbial communities from aquifer in Utah, USA - Crystal Geyser 4/10/14 0.2 um filter (SPAdes) (version 3) | ecosystem: Environmental > Aquatic > Deep subsurface >... | reverse complement strand
TATTTGTCAAAATTATGGAAATTGTGCATTGAAAGAATGCAATGGTCTTTTTGTAAAAAAAGATAAAAAATATGAAAATAAGCAGAAATAATGGTTGACAAATAAGTAAAAATAATATACAATCATAAAATAGTATAAAGAAGGAGGTATTAGGAATGATTGAATATTTGAAAATAAAAGAAGTTGCCAAGATTGCCAGAGTCAGTAGACAAACAATAGATATTTGGATTAAAGAGAAGAAATTGCCTGCGGTGAAAATTGGTGGATCATGGCGAATACCTAAAGAAGATTTTTTAGCATGGCTTAAAAAAGTTAATTGAGGGAGGAATTTATGCAGGAGAAATCAATACCAATTAAAGAAAAACTCCCATGGTTTAAGTTTTATCCTCAAGATTGGCTTGGCAATTTGAAGTTAAAACAATGTAGTTTGGCTGCAAGAGGTTTATGGATGGATCTAATTTGTATCATGATTCGTAGCGAAAAAAGAGGATTTTTGTTAATAAATAATCACATTCCAAGTATAAAAACGCTCTCAATTTTGCTCGGAATTGATACAAAAGCAATACGAAAAAATCTTCAGGAACTAACAGAAAAAGGAGTAATAAAAAAAACAAATGATGGCATTTATTACTCATCAAGAATAATAAGAGATGTTGAGGCTCAACGAGTTTCAAGGGAATATGGAAAAAAAGGTGGCAACCCTACCCTTAACCCTACCCTTAACCCTATCCTTAACCCTACCCTTAACCCTACCCTTAAGGCGAGGGTTAAACTAGAATCAGAATCAGAATCAGAATCAGATATTATATGTCGAGATGCTAATTTAAATACAAACATTAATCATTCCACAACAGAAGAAAACAGCAAGCAAGGAACTTGCGATTGTGTAGCTTTGAAAACTAAAAAGATTACCACTGTAAATAATTATACCGCTGGAATTACGCAGATTATCGACTACTTAAATACTCGGTTAAGCAGTAAGTTTAGCACAAAAGCAAAGACAACTGTTAGGGTATTAACTGCACGGCTAAAAGAAGGGTATGTCTTGGAAGATTTTTATTTTGTAATTGATAATAAATTTATTGCATGGGGGAAAGATCCCAAGATGAGTAATTTTCTGCGACCCGAAACACTCTTTGGTGAAAAGTTTGACGGCTATCTGAATGAAGTATCATTAATTCCCAAGAAAGCAAAGGATAACATAAATGGAATTACAGCAGATTAAGAACATAGACATTCTTACCGTTGCTGAAAGATTGGGTATCCCAGGACAAGGGCGGAAACGGATGTGTTATCAGGGACACGATAAGGCAACGGCAAGCCTTATGTTCCCCAAAAATGGGAATTACTTTATTTGTCATGGTTGCGGGATTAAGGGTAGTGTAATTGATTTAGTTATGAATTATTTGAATATAGAATTTATTGCAGCCGTTGAATGGTTGACAGGTGAAAAAATGGAAAGTAAAAAGGATTATCAGCAAATGGAAAAACCAATAGCAAAATCGATTATGGATTATCAGGATATTTACTGGCTCTTTCTTAACTGCTGCGAAAAGCAGGGAGCAGTAGAATATCTTAGTAGCAGAGGAATATCAAAACAGACTGTTATTGACTCAAAGATTTACTGTATATCTCCTGATGGTGTCCACAGGATTGAGCAAAGGATGTTGGATGGGAAACCATCAGAATTCATAAAAGGGATACCAGAAGAACGATTGATAAAGTCTGGGCTATTTTATTCTACATCAGGCAAACCCCGATTGATATTTCAAAACCATAGGCTTATTTTTCCTTATTTTAATCAAGATTTTACAGTTATACAGGGGATACAAGGTAAGCGTATTGATAATATCGAAAGAGCTGGAAAATTCATTTGCTTATCAGGTTTTTCTTTGCCACTATGGAATTATCCACCCACAGATACCAGCATTCCTGTAGTGATTTGCGAAGGAGTAATTGATGGCTTAAGTTGCATTGAGTTAGGGGTAGGTTATCCGATAGGGGTAGCAGGAGTAAACAGTAAGGCAATATTTGATCCCCAAATGATAAATAATTTGGGGAAATTTGATGTGATAGTGGCAGGAGACAATGATATTGCAGGTCGAGAATTTAACCTAAAACTCACAAAAGAATTTAACAGAGTTCATGAAGTTATGCTAAAAGCAATATCGCTGGGTAACGCAAAAGACTTGAATGATTTTTTAATATCCCAAAAAAGTAGGCAAAAATGATTAGTATTATAGAAAGCACAGTATCAGATTGCAGACAAAAAGACTTTATTTATTATCTACAAAGTGAAATAGGGCTTAATATTTTTCAATCTCCAGAGGATATACCAAAGAATTTTTATGAAAATATTATAAAGAAGATAAATGAAATACAAGATAGCTGGAAAGAAACTGAAACATTCGTAATGTTTGATAAGGATGACACAAACGATGATAAAATTATTCAATTATATAATGCAGACACAAGATTTGCATTATTGCAAGAGAGAGGAACAGATTTGTTAAGGGATGGATTATTTATCATTGGCGGTGAGTCCTCATCAGGAAAGTCAAGTTTTGTAACAGATTTGGCACTGTCAATTTTGAGTTGTGATAATGGGTGCTGCTTAATATCCTTTGGGTTAGATGATAATAAATTTATTACCAGAAGACGGATTTATTCGCAAATGTTAAATAGAAATACATTCAAAAATAGTCCAACAAAAGAGGAAAAGGAAAGAGTAAAAAACATAACCAATAGAGTTTTATGTTTAGAAAAAATTACAATTGGGAAAATTTCTAAAGCTGTGGAGTTTGTAAAAAGAGAGACTGGATGCTCAAGAGTTTTGATTGCAATAGATTATTTTCAAATATTCCCACAGTTATCAATTATTGACAGAAGATTATTTCTGAATGATACATTGATAATGATTAAGGACATACAAAAGAAATATCAGGACGAAGGTGGTTGTATTTTATTTTTATTATCTCAATTAGGTAGAAACAAGGATGGGCAATATAATTACAGAGAAACATCGGAGATTGAAAATGTTGGAGATGTTGCCTTAGACCTAACACCGATAAAAGGGACAGAGAGAGATATTCAAATAGAAGTCAAAAAGAATAAAATTGGACGGCGTAGGATGAAATGGCAAACAACAATTTATGAAGATTTTACTTTTTCCATGATTGTAAAAAAAATAACTACTGCTGATGCCGAAGATAATTCAAGGCGGGGTAGATAAAAAATTACTATATTCCTCATACAAAACAAGGCTTAATATTATCATTGGTTGTTATGAAAGTAAAAATTCCAAGCAGATTAAAAGCGATGGACAAAAAACAGCTATATGCGATATATTTTGCCGTAATGGACAAACAGGGTAAAGCAGTGACTAAAATATAGCAGCAAAATAGCAAGGATAGGGCAAAAGTCAATTAAAAGCTGCATTTAGGTTATATTATAGGGCAAGGAAATAAGTATCCTCTAAATCGATTTAAGGAGCTTTGGCAGTTGTTTGGAAAAAACGAACTACTGAAAAATAAAGAAGGATGTGAATTATGAAAATACAGGAGGAATGAGGATGGGAGAAATAAGATTTGTGGTGGTGGGTAGATCTGTTCCAAAAGTGAGGATGACACAGAAAAGCTACTGGAAACTAGCAGCGAAACTGTGTCTTGAATATCAACAATTAGTGGCTTATTCACTGCTGAAGGCAACAACAGCACAGGAAAGAGCAGCCTTTTTTGTGGGACAAAAATATTTCAGGATAGACTTATTTATTTACCTTGCGGCGGTAATTAATACCCACTACACCTGTCCTTTCTGCAAGAGGACATGGAAAGCTAAGCCAACAAAGAAATTTGTTGTTTGTCCTGGGTGTAAAGCTAAAAGCTCTGTAACCTATGATTTGCCTCTTCGGCGTGGAGACAAAGACAATTATGAAAAATCAATATTTGATGGTATCCAGCATGCTGTTAATGATATATTTAACGACAAGCAAGTATTATCAGGATATTCTGAGATAATTGCCACGCATGAAGTTGAGCGGGTAGAAGTAGTCATCACTCCATATGTATTGAGGATAGAAAAATAAAGGAGGAAAAAGAATGGGGAATACACGGCAAGAGCATAAGTTTTTGATTTTTAGTCTATGGATTATAGGTTTTGGAGTGTATGTAACGCTAATAATCTCTATTCTTTTGATGCTGGATAGAATAAAAATATAAGGAAGTAGAAAATGGAAAGCAATAATGAGGCAAAGGTCTTGATGGAAAAAAAGTCAACCAAGTATTCTGCGATAGTTAAAAATATTGTTTCAAGGTTTTTCTTGGGTAACTATCTTACCAAAAAATGTCAAGATGTTCGGAAGAAGGCTTTAAGCGATAGAAAAAAGGAAGATTAAAATAAAGAAGAAGGAACGAAAGGAGAAGAAACAAATCAAGGGGGAGAAATTAGATGGAGAATCATAAAGATGCCTATGAACAGCATTACAAAATGTGGGATTGGTTAAGTAAAAATCCTAAGGCAGAAAAGGAGGATTATTTTATACAGAAGACTAAGGTGTCTTTACATGATTGTTTTTTATGTGACATATACTTCCATGACAATTGTAATGGTTGTCCTTTGAAAGTAGTTAAACAAGCATGTAATCCAATGACTTCTGATAATTGGTATGAACAATGGAAAATTGCACGAACATTTTCAATGCGAACATACTACGCAGAACTAATTCGAGATGTAGTTTTGCAAAAGGAGGGGAAAAATGAACAAGAAAGACTTTATTGAAATAATGACAGAATTAAAGTTAATATCTGATGCCTCGAGTAAAATCGATAAGGCAATGAAGGAGTTAAGCCCTGATTTTGGAGGATTTTTGAATGATAGGGCAGAAAGTTTGGTGGTAAAACTGCTCAAAAAAGCTATGAATGATGAGTCGGAACATAGCGAGATTGATTATTTTATTTACGAAATAGAGTGGGGCACTAAATTTTACGAAGGTTGTGAACACAAGGATGGAACGAGTATACCGTTGGCAACAGTGGAGGATTTGTGGGATAGGCTGATTGAAACCAAAAGGAGGAATAGTGAAAACTACTATTAAAAGCATACAGTTATATACCTGTGGTTGTCCTGATTGTAAGAGAGTCGAGAGAATGTTAGACAAAATGAATTTGAATTATGAACTATTTGATGTTACTATTCTCGAAGGATTGATGCACTTTTCTTTGATGGTAGGCAACACGGAAAGCATAACTTCACAGAGAATGCCCGCATTAGTGGTGAATAATGCCATATTGTATCAAGGCAAAGAGGCGGTAGAATTTTGTAGGGATATACTCAAGGAAAGGAAAGATAATGATTAAAGACTCAGGAACACGCAGGCAGTTTGAAGATGGTGCTGTCAGGGATATGTCTGTAGGAAAAGGCAGATATGATCTATTACCTACCAGAGCTATTCGTAGGCTGGCACAGCATTATGAGGCTGGCTGCCAGAAATATGGGAATAAAAACTGGCTAAAAGGGATACCGTTAAGCAGCTTTACAGATTCGGCATTAAGGCATTTGTTTAAGGCTATTGAAGGGCAAACTGATGAAGACCACTGGATAGCCGCTGCATGGAATATCATGGCTATTGTGGAGTATCGGGAAAGAATAAAAGAAGGAATAATGGATAAAAAATGGGATGATTTAGAAGGGGGGCAAAATGAAGGAATTGAAGGCGTATTATAGGGCAGTAGAGAGATTAAGGAAAATATTTCTTGAGAAATATTTTGATGAAGATCCAGATTTCTACTGGGTAGGAAACCAAATTGGTGGAGTATTGTTTGTAAACGATTTTTTCTTTAGTGTGGAGAATATTATAGTTTGCTTAAAATTAAAAATTAAAAGTGAGGATTTATTCAGTTGGTATGATTATATTGTCGACCAGGCAATGGTAGGGAAGATTCCAATTAGTCTGGGTAATTGGATGAAACTTCAAGGGGAAATTCCATTTGATAAAAAGAAGAAATATACATTAGATACCAGAATAAAAAAATTAGATGAAGAATGAAAACAAATAAGAATAAAACTAAAATATTATGAAAAAACTTCTTGACAAAATAGAATAAATATGATATATTATTGATATGAATTGAAGAGAGGTTAAACATGGCAAAAACTAAAAAATTAACATATCATATCAAGGTTGGACTCGCTAAGCTGATTAGTGAGGCAAACATGTCTCAAAGCCAGTTTGCGAAGGTTGCGGGGATAACTGATGGTTATTTTAGTTGTGCATTACAGAAAAAAGTAAAAATTGGGGCAACAGCAAGAGCAGGCATACTCAAGGCGTGCCGTAAATGTTTAGGTTTAGAGTTTTCCTTTCATGAAGTGTTTGAGGAGGTTAATGCGAATAATACGGAGTCGTAGCGTAGCATGGCTTAACGCAATTGCTTGTCAAGCAGAAGATCGTGAGTTCAAATCTCATCGACTCTGCCATTTTTTGATATGAATAGAATTATCTATCCATTCCTTATCCCCTGCTGGCAATGAATTCTCCCCAATGGTTGGATTCTCCCAGTTTCTCAACCTATGTTGTCAGTAGGGGAAAAGAAATAGATAGAGACTGTGAGGGGTTGAAATAGGGCAGGAGAGTTGTTGGCTCTCCTGCCAATATTAAAAATGAGCTTGTAGTTTAATTGGCAGATCGTCGGTCTCCAAAACCGAAGGTACGGATTCGAGTCCTGTTAGGCTTGCCAGTTTATTAATAGGAATTATAAATATTTAATTTTATACTACCAAGAGGAGGAAAAAATAATGATAAAACGATTGGTAATTAGGGATTGTCTGGGAATTGAGGAATTGACTGTTAACCCCGGACAGACAACAATAATCAGTGGAGGCAATGAACAGGGCAAAACATCGATATTAGAAACGATTGAAAAAGCCCTGTATAATACAAAAAGAAGAGGAAGTTTTGTAAAAATAGGTGCAGAAAAGGCATTTATTGAACTAACAACAGATGACGGATTAATCGTAAATAGAGTTGTTAGCGAGGATGAGGCGGGGTTAGATAAGGGGACAGTCAAAGTAACTAAAGACGGTATCCCAATAAAATCTCCCGAAACATTTCTAAAAGAATTATTTGGTATTGCAGGGAAAAAGACTGATATGTTTAGTTTTAATCCTGTAGATTTTATGTTAAAGAAAGATACTGAGCAGACGAATATTTTATTAAAATTACTACCTATATCTGTTACATTACAGGACTGCCTTGAATGGTTTGGCGAATCAATTAATGTGAATTATGAGAAACACGGCTTGCAGGTGATTAAGGATTTAGAACAATGGTTCTATGAGGCAAGACGAGAGGCTAATAATAGGGTTAAGGCAATAGATGATGAGTGTATAGCGGTGGCAAAAAGATTGCCTGATAATTACAATCTGCAAGAGTGGGAGATGATAAGCCTGAAAGCGAATTATGATATTTTGCGTGAGGCTGAATTATCCAACAGGAAGATTGAAAATAGTCGAAAAGTTACTGACAGCTATAATGACGAGAAGGAGCGAATTAGTAATTTTTATCTCTTGCAGGAAAAAGAGGTATTAGACCAAGAAACCATAGAACTGGAAAAGACCAAAGCAGCTATTGAAACAGACAAAACAGCATTGAGGGAACAAATTACCTCAATTGATGAACATATCAAGAGATTGGAGTCTGCAAAGGCTGGTCTTTGGAATGAACTGAAAAATCTGGATGCAATGAAATTACAAGAGAAAAAAGAGGCATTGCAGGGAGTATCATCTGAGAAACTGAAAAATATTGAAAGCAGTAAACAAGTAAAGCTGAGTGAACTGGAAGGACAGAGAAAAATGGCAGAGGATTATATCAAAGAAAATCAGCCAGTAAACACTGCAGCAATCAATGAGGAATGCATAAGGATAGAAGAAATGAAAAGCTTTATCCCACTGGCAAAGGAAGTGGATGGACTAAGGACACGATTAAAAAGAGAACAAGCTACGGCAAGGCATTATGATGCCTGTGTGAAGATAGCTAGAGAAAAACCTGTGGAGTTATTAATGCAAACAGAACTACCTATAAAGGGACTAAGTATTAACAACAAAGGGATTGTAACTATAAATGAGTTACCTATTTCCAATCTGTCCACCTCTCAACAAATAAGAGTCTGTATTGCTATAGCAAAGGCTATAGCAAAAAATACCATATTAAAACTTATCTGTGTAGATAAATTAGAATGCTTGGACTCGGATGTTAGAGAAGAGTTTTTGCAACAGATTGAGGAGGAAGTGGATTATCAGTTTTTTGTAACCATCGTAACTGAGGGTGCTTTGAAAATCGAAACGACAGGGGGTGAAAAAAAAGATAGTGATATATGTGAAAAAAAATAAAAGAGGGAGAAAAAATGTTAAAAATAACAAAAGCCTGTGAGGTAACAAAGGTAAGTACGATTATCGTGTCCCTATATGGACAGCCAGGAATTGGGAAGACAAGTATGTCATCCACAAGCAACAAATCATTATTGCTTGACTGTGATAGCGGAGCTTATCGCTCGGAATTCACTGGCGACAGAGTTGAAGTGAAGAACTGGTCGGATATTGTAGGTATTACAGTAGAAGACATAGAAGGATATGATACGATAATTATTGATACGGTTGGTAGAGCGTTGGAATTTTTGTCTGCTGCTCTAATAATCCAAAATCCAAAGCTCTCTAAAAAAACAGGAGAGCTTACAATTGCTGGTTATGGAGCAGTTAAACAATCCTTTCGCTCTTGGATTGGTGGATTGCGAACACTTAACAAGGATATTGTTTTTGTTAGTCACGAGAAGGAAGAGAGAACAGGGGATGACAGAATTGTCCGTCCAGATATACAAGGAGGAACATATGGGGAGATATTAAAACTTGCTGATGCAATGGGATATATGTATCAAGAGGGACAGAATCGAATTATCGACTTTACGCCAACCGATTATCATATAGGAAAGGACTCTGGGAAAATCGGAAAAATTATTATTCCTCATTTTGGGCAAGAACCAAACTTTCTCAGTAAGATAATCCAGCAAATAAAAGATACTCTTAATAGGGTATCGATGGAGAATAGAAAGATTTCTCAAATTGTTTCTGCGTGGAGAACAAGAATTGATGAAATAAAAAATAGTGAAGAGGCAAACTGTTTTTTATTGGAGATAAAGGAAGAAAAGAACCCTACTGTATTGACACAGGTTAGAGGATTGTTGGCAAAGAAAACGAAAAATTTAGGGTTAAGGGTTAATGCCCATAAACAGTATGAGTTGATTGTTGATTGCCCTGATAAAAAGCCTGAATCAAGTGAAACTTTTTGTCCAACTCAAGCATGTTTTACTGATTGTCCTGTATTTACCAAATACAAGAGGTAAGGGTATGTATAGATTATCTCCAACAATGTTAGATTCGTATAGACTCTATAAGACAACCAACTGGAAGTCTTATACCGACATAGTCTCAACAATTAAAAAAGAGGTTGTTGAGACTGAGCCGATGAAAGTTGGCAGGGCTGTTCACCATATAAAGGAGGGTTTGGGAACAGAAAAATATGGAATGGTATTGATTGATGGGTATATTTTTAGGGGAATAGAAAAGGAGGATAAAAAGTATATCTCTGAGCTAAAAATTACTCCTAAGATACAGACCCCTTATGGCAACTGCATAATCTCAATGGTGGCAGATGCTATCTATGGGAATGAAATAAAAGAATATAAAACAACCCAAAGCCCCATTGATATTGGTAGGTATATGGAATATTATCAATGGCGATGTTACCTCTGGGGATTTTGTGCCGAAAAAATCATATATGAGGTAATGGAGATTAACCAATGCAAGGACGGAATATGGAAAGTGAAGAATACTGAAAAAATTTCATTGTGTCCATATATAGGGATGGAGGAAGATATAAGATTGTTAGTAGAAGATATGATTGCTTTCTGCCATTCTCAAGGGTTGCAAAATTACATATTAGAATAAGTATAAAAATTGGGAGGGGAAAATATGTTACAAAAACTTGTTCACGATCATCAATGGAATTTCCGAAAATGGTCGTTACCTGTCAAAAAACAGGAATATCGGGGACTAACCGCATATGTGCCTGATAATAGCAACTGGATAGTTAAGATGGTGCTGTTGACTGGCTTAGTAGTGATAATGGTGATGTGGGGCATTCATCAAGTCAAATGTTGGCAAGGGGCAATACAAGCCGAGAGCATAGAATATGCGAGTTATTCGCAGGGAGATAAAACGGTAGTCGTGACATCAGGTAAGGGGAGTGAGTAATTATGATGCTGTTATTGGAAACTCTTACTACTGACGGAAAGATTAGCTTAGTTAGAGCTATAAAAATAAATCTATAAGGAGAAAATAGTAATGAAAAGAAGATCTTATGTGAGTTGTTATTTTGAGCCAGCAGGTGATGCTTGCGAGAATATTGTGGGGTTTATTAGTAGATGTGAAAAGAGGCTTGATATTTGTGCGTATTATCTTACATCTAATGCCATAACCACAGCGATTGCTGGAGCTGTGAAGAGAAAAGTTAAGGTTAGAATTTTGGCAGACAAGACAAATAGCAGTAGCAAAGGGAGTGATGTTATTCTATTTGCACAAGCCGATATACCTTGCAAAGTGAATGATAAAAGTGTGCGATATATGCACAACAAGTTTATGATAGGTGATAAAAAAGCTATTATAACAGGTTCTTTTAATTTCACAAAGAACGCTGAACGAAACGCTGAAAATATTGTAATAGTGCGACTATTGAAAGTCGTAAAAGAATACCAAAAAGAGTTTAATAGATTATGGGAAATAGGAGAGGCGTTTAGTGATTAATCGAAATTAATCTCTACATAAAAAGGAGTAAAATGATGAAAAGATTAAATGAAATACGAATTATTGGCAGGGTGACACAAGCAGGGGAGATTAAACCGACAGCAAACAATCTTTTATACAAGTTTTCAATTGCTGTAGACGGTAAGAAAACCAGTTTTTTTAATGTTATCACATGGGATAAAACTGCCACATCGTGTAGTAAATTATTATCAAAGGGCAAAGCGGTATACATTGAGGGCTACCTTAAGCAGAATGCCTGGAAAGATAAGGAAACAGGAGCTAATAGAAGTATAGTTGGGATAGTGGCAAATTATGTTGAATTAGTGGAAAGCGATAATAAGGACAAGAAGAGCTGTAAGACAGAGACATTGTCATAAGAGGCTATAAATGATGATGTTCCGTTTTGAGGAGGATAAAACATGAAAGAGTTAAAATGCCCAATTTAAATTTTTTATAAAAAAGTAAAAATAATCCTTGACAAATATAAAAATATAATGTATATTCTTAATTAGGTATTTGTGAGTAGGCTTTGGCGTTGATTTCTCCGAATATCTCCTCCTAAGCGATGAAACTAACGAGGGGTTAAGTTAGCGAGTTTTCAATTGACCCTAAACTCGAATTGAATAGTAAATTTTCCTATGTACCTTCTTGCCTATGATGAAGGAGGGGTAGGGGAGGTGTCTTAAAGAAGGCGTTGATTTCTTTCTCCCCCTTTTACTCAAAATCTTCAAGGGGTTATTATTTAGAGAAGAGAAAGTTAATTAAATTATTATAAATAAAGTAGAATAATACTAATAAGGTAATAGTTTATTAGTATTATCAATGCTTCTACTCTATTTATAATAATTTAATTGCCGATGGAAAATAATGCTTTATATCTGTAGAATATTACGGAATATCAAAAGTTATCCCCTTAATGAAAATAATAGACACAGTCAATTTGATGACTACATTTGGAAGATTCGAATTATCCTTTACAAATATCAAGGGTAATCGGTATCGGCAACCGTAGAACCAATAATAGAATATAAGGCACAAAAATCTCTGGGCTTTTTGAGCAATTCTCAATAGGGGATTCCCTGAATAAGGCAAGAAAAAAACATCGATATATCCGATACTCTCTTCTTGTCTTTTTATGTTCAATATAGATAGGAGAAAGCTATGGGGATACCAAATACGGCTCTTCAAGAAGCTATAGATTATCCAATCGGAGATAAGCTGGACGAAATTATAAGCAGTGTTAGTCTCCATCTTTCACAATGTCCTCTCTGTGCTAATCCAGGCACATCAGAAGTTGCCTGCTCTATGTTACAAAATGGACATTCTATCGCTGAAATCTCCCTTCGATTATCAATTCCAACAGAAAAAATCAAAGAACATCTTACAGAAGTTTTTGCATTATCCTCAGTTGATATTTATGCTAAATTAGCCTTATTAAAAATAATAGCAGCAATCCATTACATAGATATAGAGGATGGAAAAATCAGGGCAAGTGATATTATTAAAGCCATAGATACGCTTATTTCGTTTTCAAATAAAGGGCAAGCGAATAATGGAGAGAATGTTTCTCAAAAGAAGATGGAGCATTTATCAACAGTAGAACTCTTAAATAGGAGAATTGGCAAATAAGCCTTAAACTACTATGGCTATCAAAGAAGAAAGATATGATTATGAGAAGAATGATGAGGATTTATATAATATTGAAGTAGGCAGGAGACCTATTTTGCAGTTTTGGAAGGCATTAAAAACGGGACAGATAAAGACAGATAAAAGCGATTCCCGATATGCCCCATTTCAATATCAATATGATTTTCTAACATCCAGAAAGACAAATTGTTGGATAATAGGAGCAAATAAGTCAGGGAAGTCCGAGGCATGTCATATCAAAACTGCCTTGACTTTAATGGGGCTTAATAAGCTTATTCCTGCCCCTAATGATGGGTATGTGGTTGGACTTGACTGGGCAACTATTAGAGATACGATACTTTCAAGAATACTTGAATTGATCCCCTCTGCGGATCTTTTAGGCAGAAGTGTGGAAAAGGCTTGGAGTGCCTCTAAACGAACTTTATTTATGACTAATGGGAGCAAAGCGATTTTCAAATCAGCTGACTCTGGTAGGTTAAAGTTTCAGGGTGCACTTCTTGATTGGGTGCAAATAGATGAAGAGATACCTTACTCTGTTTATAAAGAAGTCAAAATGCGGGGAAAGGGAGGAAAGCAAGGAGAAGAAAAGCGGCTTTATATATGGGGTACTGCTCTTCCAAATTTACTTATAGGGCGGAATAGTTATCTTTATAAAGAAATTGTTATGAAGAAAAATACGCCAAATTATGATGTATTTACATCCATAATGGATGATAACCTTTCGCTTTCAGAAGAGCAAAAAGATGAATGGAAGGATAGCTGTTCTGGGAATGAATACACGGCACGAGTATTGGGAGAATTTTTTTCATCGACAGAATTAGGAATATTTAATGGGGAGTATTTACAGGAGATAAAAGAAAACTATAAACAATCTCCGCTATCAAAGGGAAGATTAAAGAAAATTGATGGGATGATTATTTTTGAGGCTCATGGTACAGGGAAATGGCAGATATGGAAGATGCCACAACAAGGACAGGTTTACTCAATTGGAGTTGACTCTTCTACAGGTGAATCAGAAGACCCCAGTTGCATACAAATACTTGATGTGATTACTCAAGAACAGGTTGCGAAATTTTGGGGTAAGGTGGATGAAGACACTTTGGCTGAGGAGATTGTAAAAAGCGGACAATGGTATAATAATTCTTCTGTAATAATTGAGGTTACTGGCGGTATTGGTAGGGCAGTTCAGAATCAAGTAATGAAATTGGGCTATTATAATCTTTATAGGCGAGAAATTTATGATCAATATGGGCAAGTATTGAGTGATAGGTTAGGGTGGGAAACAAAGGGCGGTAGAGGAGATGGAGGAACAAAGCCGCTTCTCTTAATGGATGGTAAAAGATATGTTAATGGGGGTGGAATAATTAGGGATGTTGAAACCATTGAAGAATTCCAAAATTATTTAAGGTTTGCTGATGGTTCAAGCGGGGCAAGGCATGGATGCCATGATGACATGGTAATAGCATATTTACTGGCATTAAGGCAAATAAATGAAGGGAAATGTTTTGATATTATATTGCCAAGTTGCTCATTTCCCTTGTCAAATGAAATAAAGAGTAGAGAGGATGCGGAAGCATGGCTATACGATTAATAGACATAATATGGTTGATTGCTTTAATAATATCGTCAAATTCATTATGTGTGTTACTTGGTGCATATATTGCATGGAGATGTAAGGAAAACAAGTCAATTTTATCTTTGCCAAACATAACATTTCCATTAAATAATAATGCCGAGACGATGAATGAGAAACGGTATAAAAAGATATTAGATGAAGGGGTTACAGAGGTCTAATGCCAATATACGAATACATATGTGATGACTGTAAGGATGTGCAGGAAATATTTATTCCGTACGAACAAGTATCCCTCTGTAAATGTGGTGGGCAGATGAAAAGGGTATACTTAACTCCACCAGCAGTGAAAATGAATACATTGAAAGGAGGGTATTATAAGACACAGAGTTTAGATAAAACAACAGGTGAATCTGTTGTTTGTACTACCAAACATCAATTGTCCGAATTTGGGAAAAAAAATGGAGTAATAATCGAATATGACTAACAATGTGTTTTCAGCACGAACAGATGATAAAGTAAAACAGTATTTAGAAAGCGAACTCTGGGCAAATGCGTTTGAATATAGAAAATCCACTAACTTTGGGAAAAATGCCATTAGTTATTGGGAGGCACACAATGGTAATCATTGGGACGCAAGAAAGGTAAAACCGAAGAAAGCAGCAGCGGTATTGAACCAGATAGGGGCAACAGTCGAGGATATTTTGAGTAATATTACGGATGCACCCCCCATGTTTGATGTTATACCGAATGATGAAAGATTTAAGGAAGAGGCTGAGATACTTAAGGATGTTTTTAATCGCTATTTATGGCGTAAAAGCCGAATGGATACAGAAATACAATTAATTGAAAGATGTGCTTTGGTTGTTGGTTCTGGACATTTCAAGACGGCTTATGATGCCGATAAAAGGGCTATTATAACAAGATATATAAGTCCATTTTCTTGCTTTCCTGCCCCATACGAAACAAGAATGGATGATATGACTTATTATATTCATGCACAATTGATGCCGAAAATAATACTTCAAGAGCGTTTTGGGAATGAGATTAAGGATATAAAGAAAACCAGAAACCTTACTTATGAATTTATGCCTGATATGGAGATGGAGGCAGCTAAGGGACTTTGGGCAGGGATAAAAGAATCAGCAAGACAGGTATCGCTTGGATTAGGAAACTTTATTGGTCAAACAGAGAATGTCAATAATCAGGATAGATTGTTAATTAGAGAATTTTGGGTCAAAGACTTAACGAGTGTAGGCGGACAAAGGAAGTATCCTACATGGCGATATTATGTTATGGTAGAAGATATTATTTTGAAATCTGCTGATCAGGTATGGAGATACCCTTTTATTCCAATTATAAAAATAGATGATTATGTTACAGAAGGTTATTGGGGAAGGGGTGAAATCGAGTGGATGTTGTCACCTCAGTTTCTTATCAATAAATTTATGAGCCAGATATGTAATTATATGGATTTAGTGGCAAATCCACCCATTAAAGCTGAACAAAATTCAGGTGTAACTAATGAAAATTGGGTTACAAGAGCAGGAGAAATCTTGCATGTAAATATGGGATTTTTTGATAAAGTTGATTTTATGCGTGTGCCTGCCTTACCACCAGAGTTTGTGGGGTTAATAAATAATCTGCTTAAGATTTTGGATAGTATCACAGGGCAACATGCAGGAATGCCTACTCGGACAGCAGCTCAGGCGATGCTATTCAGTGAGGCAGAACAATCAAGGACAAGACCTAAAACCCGTAATATGGAAAATGGGTTACTTGAATGGGCTGAACAATGTAAAGAGTATATAAAACAACATTGGATGTCTGGGAAAAAAATCACTTTTAGGGATGATAATGGGGACATTGTGCAGAAAGAGTTTAAGGACATAGATGCTTTGGATGAATTAGGGTTAACAATCACTACAGGAAGCACTGTGGCATCTACGAAACTATTTTTGCTATCTCAATTAGAAAGAGTGCCTGAATTAGATTTACAGACAAGATTGGAGCTTATGGGTTTCCCAAATCCCAAACAAATGGCTGATAAAGTTGAGGCAAAACAAGGTGAACTTACTCAACTTAAGTTGCAGATGGGGCAGATGTTACAGGAGAATAGAGGGTTGCAAGAGCAACTTTCAAAGATAACTGGACAAATAGGATAAGGAGGTGAAATATGGTAGGAATAGGAAAATATAAGGGAAATTATCAGTTACCAGACGGGACAACAGAGACAGGGCAACCAACAACATCATCAGTATCAAAGCAATTACAGCAGGCAATAGCCATTCTTACTGCTATTAGGGCAGACGAAAATATAAGAGACGATGCTGTTGATAGCTTTTTAGCACAAACTATTGAAGGATTGACTAAGATAGCTGAGGGTGAAAGCGTTGCAGAGATGCTGTCTAATCAAAGCAGTATAACCAGACAGTATATGTATCGGGACGATGGACGGTCTGGAGGGTCAAAAGAAGTCCCCAATCCTCTTGTATATAGAGCAAGAGGGTAATCGGTAAGTGTCAAATTAAGACCAACTTAATAAAAAGTGCTTAATAGCCAACCAACGGTGCTTAAATAGCCAACTTAAAAACAAGTGTCAAAAGGAGAAAAGAAATGAGAAATGAAAATGTGAACGATTTTGATATTCAGTTATTTGCGGGAGACGAAGATCCATCAGGAGAAACAATTCCATTAACTGAACAAGCAGAAGTTTCATTGCCTGCTAAAATCAAAGTAGGTGATGGCGAATTTACGGTTGAAGAATTGCAAGCAATGATTAAGGACTCGCAAAATAGTGCTGAATGGAAAAAGGCAAATACTGTGACAGCACAGCAGTTAGCAGAAGAGAGAAAGATACTTGAAACTGAACAACAAAAGTTTGAGGGGTGGAAACCAGTTATTGCTAAGTATGAAGAGGATGAGGCGTTTCAGCAATCATTAAATGATTTATTGGAAAATAAACAGTCTAATGATTTTGAAATGGGTGAGAAGGACCCTCAACTTATTTCTACTCAAAATGAACTATTAACACTTAGAAAAGAACTGGAAAACGAAAGAGCAATAAGATTGGCTAAGGAACAGACAGAAGAGGGTCGCATGATAGAAATAGACCGAAGTCAAATCGCAGCCAAAATAAAGACAAGTGGGGATGTTTTTACATACGAAGATGTAGAGAAGTTTGCTACAGAGAACCTAATCCCTGTATTGTCAGTTGCGTATGACATTTTAAGAGGTTCAGATGCCAACATAGCTCATCATGTTCAAACTGCAAGGGCTGCTGCATTAGCAGAATATGAAAAGAAAGCACCGCCGAGGATTGCACCTATGGGTGGACAAGGTGGAATAGTAGGACAGGAGACAGTGTTCACAAATTTTAGGGATGCAGCTATAAGAGCAGCGGCTAAATACCCTAATGTTTTTACTGAATAAGGAGGAAAATTATGGCAATGATTAATGAAGTAGATTTAAGGAATGGGATTATATCAGAGTTGAGACCTGGTGTAAGAAATCAAGTAACAACTGCTTGTGAATTAATGGAGAGGTTGTATTATGGTAGAGGGAAGAATGCACGAGGAAAAACAAGATACCGTAAAGGTTCGGATCTAAATGAAATGCTTTCTTATGGCAATAAACGGTCTAAGGAGACAGACGGAAGAGAAGATGTGGTTGTGCCGCATTCTTTCAGTGCTGAAAAGCAAATGGTTGTTAAATATGGGTGGAGAGTTGGAGATATTTTACTCCACGATGATGATTTGTCATCCAATAAGACGGGGCTTCAGATTTTTAATCTTATGGCTACGCGAATAAAAAATATGACAGAAGGAATGGCAGAAGATGTGGCTTTGGCTTTGTATGCAGGAAAGAGATTGAAAGGAGCTAATGGGGGAAGTGCAAAAGCATTTGATGGAATTAAGGAGGTTATCGGTAATGATAATATATATGGTGGGATTGATAGGGTTGCATTCCCTTGGTTTCAATCAAAGGTAGTCGATTATGTTAAGCTTGCAGCCAGTCCTGCTGACTCATTAATATCTTTGTTAAAGATAGATGCAATGCACGGACAAATTAAGTTAGGACGAAAAACTATGCCCACTTTGCAAATTACATCTCAGGAGTTGTGGCAAGAGGTAGTAACTAGTGCAAGGAAAGAAAGAAGTGTTATAGAAAAAGATCCTTCGCTATCTATTGAGAGGGGGGTAGACAACATTGTCCTAAACGGTTCTCCTGTCATAGCGGATATTAACTGCCCTATGTATCCATCAACAGTGGCTGGTGATCCTGCTGGCACTATGCGGGGGGATTGGTATTACATTAATGAAGACACAATCCAGTTATTTGTAGACCCAGATTACGACTTTAAGGTCAGTGAATGGAAGGATGTTTATGGTACAAAAATTGGCGGTGCGGATAACGGCAAGACTGGTATTTCGGTGCATTCCAGGGCATTGTATGTTAAATTAGCAATGTGTTTGTATTGCAATGAACCCAGATCAAATGGAAAATATGTTGGTTTCACATTACCAACAGAATAAGGTTTTGAGGTGGGGGGGTATAATGTTCTATTATACCCCTTGTAAGGCTAAGAAGGAGATTTTAAAGATGAAGGAAATAGTTTTTGTTTACAATTATGGAGATGTTGATTTTATAGATGGTTTTAGGGAAGAGAAAATATGTATAAAATCAAAAAAACATATTCCTATGACATACAACATGGCAAGATATTTTATTGGAGACTCCACTCCGAGAGGGACAATGGATGCGGCTTTCAGGCGTGGCGGTATAGCTCCTACACTAAAGGCATTTGAGAGTGAAGAAGAAATGGCAGAATATATCAATAGAATACCTGGAAAAGATATTGTTTCTACTGATGAGCATGACATTCATAACCCTATTCCTTTGTCCCCCAAAGACAGTGTAGAGGTTATTAGTTTTGGTAAATTTGCAGGGCAAGCATGGGAAGATGTATTAACTCCAGAAAATTTTGATGTCAAATATTGGGCGGTGGTAGGTAGAACATCTAAAAGTATTCCTGATAATAGAAAGGCACAAATCAATGTTCTCCTGAGACAGGCAAGGATGGAGAAAGATGGCGATAACAGTTCAGGAGATAGTAACTCGGATAAATAATCATTTTGACGATTCAAATAATGATGCTTATTCTTTGAATGTTAAAATTAACTGGATAAATGCAGCACAAAAAGATTTAGCCTATAGATTGCCTATAGAGTTTTTACAGAAGATAGTAAAAACTGAGAAACAAGATACACAGGCATCTTATGGGGATATGGTTAGCTGGTTATACCCATTGCCTGTAGATTTTCTTAAAATGGTAGAGGTTCTATATCATAATATTGCATGTAAACTGATTAAACTGGGACAGCGGCAGATGATAGGGAGAAACATGGATTTAATGCCGTCAGAGATAGAACCAATAGCATTAATTAGAGAGGGAAAGATTGAAATATTCCCTTCTCTAAATTCACAAACGGATGGATTAGAAATTATTTATATTGTTAATCCTATTACATTGACTACTGTAACCGATGTAATTCAATTAGATAATTATGTGGAGTTGATTTTTAATTATGTTCTTTGTCAGGCATACGCAAAGGACAATCAGCCAGAAGCAGATAAATATCTTAATTTATATATTGGATATATAGCAGAAATATTGGGGGTAAAATAATATGGGAATAACATTAACTAAAATATTGGCAGATGTTAGATCAAGGGTGAATGACGAACAAGGAATACTTACTAACACATTATTAATCCATTGGACGAATATTGCACAGGAAGTAATTTATATGCAATTATTGCCTGTTCTTGAGCCAAAGATGACAAAAACACAAATCAGGACAGTAACTTCTAATCCTTCCGTTTCTTCGCTTGTGCTACCTGATGACTGCAAACAATTAAGAAGAGTGGTTATAAATGGCAAAAAGGCAAAGCAAAAAAACATTGATGAAATAGATTCTATGGTGGGGACTTTTGGTGCAGATGATAGTCAACCAGCGTATATGGAATGGTCTGGCTTGATTGAAATATTCCCTACTTCTCTTGTATTAACAAGTCTTAGATTTGATTATCTTAAGCAATTAACTGAATTAATTCTTAATACGAATGAAATATCTGCATTACCAATACAATATCACGGTTTACTTGTGGATTATGTAGAAATGTTGGCATTGAGGAAACTGAATAGAATAGATTTATCGGGGGCAGCTGAGCAGACTCTATCAAAAATGTTTAATGATATTTTGAATGTTACTGCGGGACAAATAGCAAAGATAGACGCAGATAAGGAAAGGATGTAATGTAATGGCTTACACTGCAAAAGAAATTATAGATGATGTATTGGGAAGAATTGATGATGAAGAGAATAAAATATCTCGCAAATGGTTACTTCATCTTCTAAATATGGCGTGTATAGAATATGCCAAAAGGACAAAAAGTTTTAGAAAAGAATATTCTCATACTATTAACACTCTGTATAATGCGTTTGCATTGCCAGAGAATGTGCTGGAGATAAAGAATGTAAAGTATTCCGTGGATGGGGTAGATTGGCAACAATTATATCCTATGAATCTGAGCGAAAGGCAAAGATTTGAAAAAAAGATAATGGTGACTTAATATGAATATTGGGGATGAATATGGCGGAGGGAAGATATTTTATATTTCACCTGAGAAGACAATGGTTCTTATAGTTGCTCCTGTTGATGTTGGGGATGAGTCAAATTGTTATTGGGGAGTAGAAAATATTCGTGTTGGTGCGAATGATGAGGGAATTGGAGATGGAAAGTATAATACTGATTTAATTATTACCTCTCAAGTTAATACGGCAGCAGAGGCATGTAGGGCATATAATGGGGGAGGTTTTAACGATTGGTATTTACCATCAAAAACCGAATTATTCTTACTATATTCAAATAAAACATTGTATGGAATGGGAGATGATTTTTATTGGAGTTCCACGGAACATGATATTACTAACGCATGGTCTCTATCATGTAATGCTGTTGAGCTTATAGGGGCAATGCAATTGAGAGGCAAATGGAACGGAATGGGACGGAGACCTATTCGTCAAGTAATATTTCCACCTATTCCCCCTACTCTGTTATCTCCAGAAGACAATGCAATCAATGTCCCGATTACTTCATTAGCAACTTGGTCTGCAGGTGAGAGTGTAACAGGATATATAATTCAGAAGGCATTAGATGTAAATTTTACGCTTGGTGTAACAACCAAACAAATGGGTAATTTTACAAGTAACCAGTTTAATGACCCTATTTTGGAGCATGATACATCGTATTGGTTGAGAGTAAAGGCGATAAATGCTGTTGGTGAAAGTGATTGGTCGGTAACAAGAAGTTTTACGACAATTCAAGTAATTCCAAACATTCCCTTATTAAATACCCCTGAGGATGGGGCGGTAAATGTGTCTACACATACCTTGTTATCTTGGTTTGCTGCTAAAAGAGCAGATACTTATGATATTGAGATTAGCATTAATTCTGATTTTTCTAAGAAAATATTCTGGCAAAATTGTGTGGCTATTCAACGATATTTTATTTTGAAAAATAATACAACCTACTATTGGCGAGTGCTAGGAGTTAATATTGCAGGCATAGGAAGGTGGAGTATAGCAAGAAGTTTTACGACAATTCAAGCAATTCCAGACATTCCCTTATTAAATATCCCTAAGGATGGGGTGGTAAAGGTATCTTTAAGACCGATACTTACTTGGAATGCAGTAAGTGGGGCAAGCTCTTATAGGCTACAGATGAGCCTTGTAGAGAATTTTGCAACACAAGTGATTAATGTTGCTGGGATACCACCAATCACATACTTTTTTGTAAGAGGACCTTTGGCGAACAATACTGTTTACTATTGGCGGATATGTTCGGTAAATGCTGTTGGTGAAAGTGATTGGTCGGTAACAAGAAGTTTTACGACAAAACAAGCATGTCCAGGCATTCCTTCGCTTGTTTTTCCAGAAAATGGGGCGGTAAATGTGCCTTTAAGACCGACACTTACTTGGAATGCGGCAAGTGGGGCAAGCTCTTATGGGTTACAGATGTGGGACGAAGCGAATCTTCGGTTTTATACCCCTAAATTAATAGGCACATCATATCTTGTAACAACAGATTTATCTAGCAATACTGTCTACCATTGGGAGATGCATTCGATAAATGATGATGGTAATGGTTCTGGATATAGCGAGATAAGAAGTTTTACAACTATATCTTTACCGCTTGTAGCAAGTTTTATCTCTGATGAAGAACTTGGCGGGGTTGTAGTAGGAAGAAGTTCTTTAAAGGTGCATTTTCATAGCACATCAACTGGTAGCCCCAAGTTATATAAATGGATGGTTGATGGTGTCGTGTTTTCAAGGGTTCCTGATCCCATAAAATTTTTTACTGTCGAAGGGCAATATACAATTTGTTTGAATGTACAGCGTGGGATAGAATCAGAGACGGTAGAGAAAGTAGCATATATTACAGTAACGCATGGAGTAGCAACCTCGATTGTATTAACTACGGAAGGGGGGATAACTTCTTTAGAATCAGGTTCACAGATACCATTAATTGTAAAAGCTAAAGATGCCGCAAATAATGAGTGGGATGCAACAGAGCAAGTTGTTCTGACTGAGAATGATCCAATAGGGACAATAGCTGGAAATGTATATACTGCTAGAGCAGTAGGGACATGGCTGATTACAGCAACGATATAAAGGAGAAAGAGAAATGCCAACCGCTACAATTCCGCTAATAGTAACATCTCCTCCTATATCTGGCACACCAAGAGGTTATTTTGTTCACGGTAACCGATTAGTAATAGATGCGGTAAATGCAGGATATTTGTTGGTAGATTATTATTCTAAGCCAGAGAAAATAACTGATGAAAGCATGGATATATCCGTATCAGACGAAGATGCAGAGATAATAATATTGTATGTATTGCAAAGAGTGTTAGGGAAGTTACTTGATTGGAATGGCGTGACAGAAATTCAGAGACAATATAAAGAGGCAATAAGACAAGTAACACCCATAAGGCAATCTCAAGAATTAGAGACATTATGGGAACAAGGGGGTGGCTACGATTGAAGAAATTACTTTTAAGTATGAGTTTGTTAATATTGGCAACAGTAGCACATGCAGCAAATCCATCATTCAAAAGCTTGATTATCCCTAAAGATGGGTCGGGAGCGAAGTATAACGCTTTGGTAGGTTATAATACAATAACTGGTGGTTGGCAATTTATTAATACAAAAAAGCTAGCAAATGGTACATTTGTGTTGGATTTGGGAACAATAACCATACAAACTGGTGCTGACGGCGGGGTATCAGCGAACATTAAACCTTGGATAGTTAATGGAACGCCAACCATAACTATTCCAGCAGGTCAAACTATGACTATCACAATCCCCACACAGCCAGCCGACTACTGGCTATCGGCAATCAATATCTCAGGTTATGGTGGAGACGCAAAAATCACAGTATCATTACCATCTCCACATTATGGCAGAGTGGCACGGATAAGTCCCACAGAGCCAAATGTTAATATTGATTTTGGTGAAAGTATTAAAATCTATTCTGGCACAGCTATTGCCATAAAGATAAAATCCACCGATTTTGAAATCGGGCAGGTGGTCGATATATCGTGGCAAACAAGCTCATTGTAATAGAGGATAGCATTATTTATGCTATAAAAACAATTAGGAGGAAAAGAATGAAGAGAATATTGACAATGGCAATGGCAATGGTTATGATAACAGGATTGGCACAGGCAAGTTCAAAGGTAGACATTCCCTTATCGGTAAGACTATCTGATGGAACAAACTGGTTGTTCACAGAGGGAAACGCTGGGAAAGTAACCGTTACAAATGGGACAATAACAGCTATTGAGACCCCTGTGGCAGCGATTACTACGCAGGCAGATGAGATGACCGTGTTTCCTGGTGCGGTATTTAATGGGATTATTGACAGCGGTGTCCTAACCAGTATTACGAATGATGTTGGTATCAAGGATAACGGGAATATAATATCAGTAGACTCTGCTCAGTTGCCATCTGCATTAGATGGGAGCGGAAACTTGAAAGTTGGTATACAGGGAACTGTCCCTGTGAATATCGTAGGAAGTGCGGTAGGAACACCTGTTAATGGGTATTACGCTCTGTCAATTGGAGCAGGACAGACCCTGGAGATAGGTAGTTATACGGTTACAGCTGGCAAGACATTACGACTGAATGCCTTTGGTGCAACTTTTAAGGGTGATGGTCTGGTCTTGTTACAGGTTGCAGGAGTAAATAAAAAGGCATTGGGTTTGGAGGCTACTAATCCACAGGCTGATGTATATATGGGAGATAATTATACTATTCCAGCAGGGGTAGTATTATCTGCAACAGTAACGAATAATGAGGCAGTTGCGGTTACAGCTTATTTGAGCTGGGCTGGGCTTGAAGTAATCAATTAAGGCTTAAGTTGAATAGAGGGTGAGGGGGACACAAAGCCGTCCCCCTCACCATAGAAGAGAGGTAAAAATGAAAAGAATACTTTTGGCAGGTCTTATATGTCTATTTTTCGCATCAGTTGTGTCAGCACAAGAAGTCGCTACAGCCGTAAAACAAGATAACTCCGAAAAACTCAAGGTATCTGTTTTGCCATATCCTGGATGTAGTTATCTCTATTATGAAAATATGGGAACATTGACACATCATGCCCTTATTACTGTGCCAACAGGACATATCATTCATGTGTATGGTATAGAGGTGCATAGTCTCGATACTGTAAACAAAGGGACTATCTTTTTTGAGAATGCGGACAATTCACGATTTTACCCCGGTTATCTATCTACTGCACCATCAGCCTTTGGGACTACCATCAACTATAGTGTTATAGGCACATCCCTTAAGGTTTCAACTTCTGGGGCAACAGGTATTGTAATCCATTATATCATTACTACCAATTAGGAGGTTTTTGGATGAAAATTAAAGCTTTTTTTTTAGCAATATTGATGCTATCTTTGAGCCATTTTGTATATGCAGCCGTTTCAGGCACATCTACGATTGGCACACAAACTACTAATGATATTGTCTCAATTTCCATTGTCCCCACAGATGATGTGATTAATGCTGGTGAGAGTATTCAATTTGTGGCGGTTGCTATCGATAACGAGGGCATAAAAAAGAATGTTACTTATTCTGTATCCGATGGTAGTATCACATCGGATGGCATCCTTACTGTTACGAAGGCAGGGAAAACATTTATAACAGCAAGACAGGGCGATGTTTCTGCCGTTGCAACGATTACCGTTCTCCCTGCCACTCCTCATCATATCAATATTGCCTCATCCCCCACATTTGTTTATGGGGATAAATATACCGCAGATGGATTATTCACATATCAAGTTTTCGACAAATATGATAATGAGATTGTGGTTGATCAGACACTTGTAAAAGCAACAATAAAAAAGAATACAATGGGAAACCTGCTCGGACGATTAATAAATAGTGACGGTAGTAATATTAACTCGCCATATATTGCCATAATTAGACCTGTGCTGATTGGCGGCTATATATCGGAGGCAGGGCAGATATTGTTTTTTGAGCGTGGGACATATACTATAACCGTCAAATATGGGGATATTGTTGGCACAAAAGAGTTTGCTGTAATATTCCGTGAGCCATATACCGATATTAAGGCATGGCAAGACTATCACATGGGAAAGCTTAATCTCGATACTCGGATTATAACTATCCAGTATGATATTAATGGCGGCATACTAAAAGTTATCCCACTACAGGGTAAGGTATATGATGATTTTTATAATCAAGGTTTAATGTGTAAATTTTATGCAATTTGTGAGGGGCATTATCACATTTTAGGTATTCGACAAGAATTAATAGAGCAAAATTCAAAAAAGATTATAAATAAGGCATTTATGATGTTGATACAAGGGGTGAAATAATGAGAAAATACACATTAGGGCTAATATTTTCAATTTGTTTGGTTGATAGCGTTTATGCTGGATTTTACCAATTTGGCGGCAGTAGCAATATCGGAACAGGCACGGCAGGACAGGTGCTATTGACAGGTAGCACAGGGACTACGCAATGGGGTGAAAATGAAATACTGTCATCGTGGTATTTACCTTCAATCGCAGAATTTGCGGAGATGTATGCACAGAAAGATATTATTGGAAGCTTTTCTGGATATTATTGGACATCAAATGAAATCTCTGCCAATAATGCCATATATAAATTAATGGATGACGGAAGCACTGGACAACAGAGCAAATTATTTACTTGCGGTGTCCGTGCCATTCGGTCATTTGACACAACTTATTTCGCAGGTAAATATTTAATTGGGGATACATTAGGGAATGGAAAGGTTTTTTATATTGATGCTACAGGGAAGAAAGGCTTAATTTGTTCGTTGGTTGACCAATCTAATGCCGCTTGGGGATCACAAATAATAGTAGCTACAAATGATGGCATATATGCTGGAAAAAACAACAGTATCAATATTATTGATGTGAATGGCACGATCTCAACTGCAGCAAAAATTTGCAGAGATTATGCTCCCAGTAGTAGTAGCGGTGGTAGTGGCAGTGGTGGTGGTGCTCCAACGGATGCTACATATATTACACAAGTGTCTCACGGTTCACTTACCGCAGGACAAGCATTAGGCAGTTTGTCAACTGGAATTATGAAAAATACTACAGGAACAGGGATAGTAAGTGTGGCTATTGCAGGAACGGATTTTGTTGCTCCCAATATAGCTGTTGTGGATGCAACAAAAACTAAAATTTCCTATGATACAAAGGGATTAGTTACGGCTGGAGCAGATGCCACTACAGCCGATATTGCTGATAGTGTTGATAAAAGGTATTGCACGGATGTTCAAAAAACAGTTATTGGAAATACGAGTGGCATAAATACTGGTGATCAGAACTTATCTGGCAAGCAAGATTTTATTGCCACAGGAACTACAGGGCAATATTACCGTGGGGATAAGACATTTCAGACGCTTGATAATGCCGCTGTGGGTTTGGGCAATGTTACGAATAATGCTCAATATTATGCTGGTGGTGCGGATGTGGCTATTGCGGATGGGGGGACAGGCCAGTCATCTGCACAGTTGGCAATTAATACCCTCACCAATGTAGAGGCAGCCATGAATGAGCAGGTATTGACAAAAGATACAACCTCTGGTAATGTTATTTTTAAGGATGCTTCTGGTGGAGTCTCATCTTTTAACACTCGCACAGGAGCAGTTGTGCCTGCTACCAATGATTATACATGGGCACAGGTGAATAAAGCTACAAGCAATATTGCTGATATTGCTACTAAAAGCCATACATCACTAACAGACATAGGTAATAATAATCATGCCGCAATAGACACATTTGTTTCCTCAAAAGCTGCTGCTAGCGGTTTAGCTTCTCTGGACGCAGATAGCAAGGTAGTCCAAGACCCTGTAAATGCCGTAGTAACTCCAGCAGCTGGTAAAATTCCTATCGCTGATGGTAGTGGAAAATTGAATGGATGGGTAACAGCAACAATTCCTGCTGGTGTAACAGGGCAAATTCAATTTAATGATAATGGTGCATTTGCTGGTCATGAAGGGCTGTCTTATAATCCAACTACTGCAAAGTTGACAGTGGGTTATATTTCTGCTGGAGAAGGATATACAGGAGACTTACAAAATAATGGTGGGGGCGATTGGGTAAAGTCAAGACAATTGACAGTAACAGCTTTAGCAGATGCCTTACCCGCAGGGTATTCTGTGAAAGTGATATTGACTGATGCAGCAGCTAACTCTGTGTTTGCAGATGGGCAGAATGCCGTTAGAATAGCTACAAACATAGCAACTGCAGCAACCACTCTTGATGGAGCAATTGATGATGTACAAACAATAATAACCTTAACTAATACAGCAGCCCTGCCAGATGTAGGTATGGTTATTGTAGAAAATGAGCGAATTGGATACAGCAGTAAGAATACAACACAGTTATTGGGTTGTGTAAGAGGTTCTGGAGGAACAACTCCAGCGGCACATGCGACAGGATTAGCAGTAACCACTGTTCAAGAATTGGAAAGACATATTGAGACATTTACTTCTACAAATGTAACGATATGGTTTAAGCTAAGAAGAAATATCCTTGCGAACGAGAACAGCATGGATTATAAACTATATTATGGGAATGCTTCGGCTGGTGCAGCACCATCAAATGGGAAAAATGTGTTTGATTTTTTTGACGATTTTTCTACTGATACTTCTGCGAATTATGTATTTTCAGGAGATATTGGAACAAAAGTATATGATGGGGTGGGACACACTCTTCAGCAAACTACTACATCTGCATGGCAATATAATCTTGTTCATAATACATATTTAGTGCCTAATATGTATGTATATCAAGCTGAAGTAATGCTTAACAATGATGCACAGAATAGAAATCATGGGGGATTACTTTCTAATTGGCTGACTACTGATAATATAGGGTATAGAGCAACTCATTTGGATGACATTTTTCAGAGGGGTAAATGGTCG
>Ga0210006_1000573_pt1 | contig 28691 bp, 21 predicted proteins | sample CryGey02umfilter_2_FD_185452 | JGI IMG/M metagenome (GOLD analysis project Ga0210006, IMG submission 185452) | Groundwater microbial communities from aquifer in Utah, USA - Crystal Geyser 4/10/14 0.2 um filter (SPAdes) (version 3) | ecosystem: Environmental > Aquatic > Deep subsurface >... | reverse complement strand
GCCAACTGGCATGACATCGCTATAAGCCATCCTAAGAACCGGTTTGATTGACAGTTCCTCTGGATTGTCTATCTTCCTCCACTCTTTTTTCATGCCTTGCTCAATTTCAAACGGTTTAATGAAATCGGTAGTAAATCCCTTTGTTGTAACACCCCCAGTTTGTTCGTCTTTAAATCCCCGGATACTAACTGGCAAATCTCCAAGAAAATATTCCTTAGAAACCAACGCATTAAGAACTAATAACAATTATATTTTTGGGCTTAATGGTAAATTCGTGATGCTGAAAATTTATAAGAATCTGCTTAATCTTTCTTTAAATCTTTCCATACTCAATAATAAATCAATTAATCCATTGCCAAAAAATACGGCAATCATCGTCCACAATATCCTATCCAGCCAAAATTTTCTTTTTTCAATCAGATGGACAATAAAAAATCCGGCAAAAATGGCCAAAATCGGATAAATCTGGAAGCGGTATCTTGTTTCCACCACCGTGACAAAAACGAATAAAGGAGTCGTAATCAAAAATGCGAACAAATAATAAACTGCCTGATTTTTTAATTTAATTGATTTAATTAAACCGCCAAAACCTGTAATAAACAAAATTATTGATGACAAGGCCGAAGAAAGTATAAATATAAACTGACCCAAGCCTTTTTGATAGAACCAAAATCCCATCGGACGGATTATGCTGAAATATTTATTCACCCGCAGAAAAGTCAACTTAATGAATTCCGCCGGATATTTCTGCAAAAATATTTTAAATTGCCTTAGGGATTCATCTTGTATCTCACCAAAAGAATGACTGCCCTGAAAATCGGCTTGTTCTTTGGTGGGCTCCTGCTCGCCGTTGCCGTTATGATAATTGCCGATCCAAAAATTAAGGGCACCCGCCGCGCCAAAAGGCATGATTTTTTGATAAATCACATAATTTCTAATCGTCCACGGAGTGAAAACTGCGATCAAAATAAGCAAAAATAGAACTGCGTGTAAAACTTGCTTCCGTTTATAGAATGGTACACTGATCTCTTTTTGTTGATTTTTGTAGAAGAAGAATAAAATTATCGGAACAAAAAGCAAAACAGGCGGCCTGGCCAAAACGGCTAAACCCGCTACCAATGCCAATCCGGCAAGCGACCATAATGTTTTTTTGTAAAAATACAAGAAAAACAAATATATTATCAGGCAAACCAAAAAAATATATAGCGTCTCGGTCAGAACCATTGCGGAAATCTCTATTAGGTCCGGATAGAATCCTAAAATTGCGGCCGCCCACAATCCGATTCTCCTTTTTGATGCAAAATTTGAAAATATTAAAAGCGCGGTCAAATAGACAAACCAGGTACTCAAAGCATGCATAACGGCCTGCACTATCCAAACAGGTTCATAATGATGACCAAAAATTTTATAAATTCCGGCCAAAAAATACTCATACAAAGGCCCGACTCGTGTAATAGATGTATCTTGAGTAAAATCGCTTCCTACTGTTTGCCTGTAGCCGTAACCTTGGGCAATATTGAAACCGATAGAGTCATAAGCCTGCGCATCAACCTGCGGTTTTATTCTGAAATGAAACGAATAAAAAAAGCTTAAGCCGAAAGAAACTAATAAAATTAGAATTAGGATTTTATTTTGTTTTAAATATTTTTTTAATTTATTATTATTTTCCATACGTGTAATGTGAAATTCAGCTCTATTTTTATTCCCTGAGCAAGTCCCGCTTAGCGGGACGCGTCGAAGGGTCTTATATAGCCTTCGACTTCGGCCTGACGGCCTCCGCTCAGGCAATAAGCAGTTCGTTTAAACCAATGAATTTTATATCAGGCGTTATTTTCCATATAAAAATTTTAGCAGGCCTAATCCTCCTTTTATTTCCTGCTTCAACTGCGCCCAGTTCCTGATATGAGACATACGGCGCAGAATCATTTTTGGACGAAAATAAAATTTCCGATGGGCTAATTGATAATAATAATGAAGTTTTTCCCGGCTAAGTCCAGGTAATTCCAGCACCACATTTGAATAGCTATAGTCATTCCAATTAAAGCTTTTGATGTAATTTTTTTCTTTTGCCCAATTAAAAAGTTCGGTTCCAGGATATGGTGTTGTGATATTGAATTGCGCTTCATCGGGATCCAATTTTATGGCAAAATCAATCGTTTTTTTGATTGTCTCTTCGGTCTCGCCCTGATTGCCAAACATAAAAGACGCCCTTGTTTCAACACCCATCTTTCGGGCCAACTTCACGACTTCTTGCACCTGCTCAAGCGATATTTTTTTATTTATATTCTGGAGAATCTGTTCATCGGCCGATTCAACGCCAAATAAAATCAGATGGCAACCGGCTTGCTTCATCAAACCCAGCAATTCTTCATTAATATAATCAACTCTTGTAAAACAAGACCAGGTGATGTCTATTTTTTCCTCTATGATTATACTACAAAATTCTTTGACTAAATTTTTAAACAAAGTGAAAGTATCATCATAAAAGGCGAATTCTTTGATGCCATAATTTTTCTGCAAAAATTTAATTTCTTCAATAATATTTCTGGCGGAGCGCTTTCTGACTAGACCACGGAAAGTCCGATAACAAAAAGTACATCTCCCCGGGCATCCTCGCGTTGCCAAAAGAACCATCGCCGGCAGACATTTATAGCTGCCAATTGCCGGATAATATTTATCCATTGGCAATAAATGATAAGCCGGGAACGGAATTGTGTCCAAGTCTTGAATTAGCGGCCTTAATGGATTTTTTATAATCTGACCGTTGTCTTTATAGCAAAGTCCTAAAATCTTTTCTTGTTTTTCTCCATTGACCAATTCTTTCATCGTCTCTTCGCCTTCATCAATTAACAAAAAATTAACCGCTTTATTTACTATAACTTCTTCGGGCATGACGGAAGAATGAATTCCTCCTAAAATAATTTTTGCTTGAGGGAAATTTTTTTTAGCTATATCGGCTATTGCCAGCGCATTATTTATCAAGGGAGTAGTGGCGGTTAATCCAATAAAATCAAGATTCTGGTAATTTTTCAAAATTTTTTCTGTGTCTCCGATTGTGTAATGTTCGGCCGAACAATCCAAATAATAAACTTCATGACCCTCTTTTTCCAAAACCGCCGCAATATAAGCCAAACCTAAACTCGGCCAGCAGCTAGCCACCTGCTTCCATAAATTCTTGTCCTCTCCGATAACCCAGGGCGGATTGATTAATAAAACTTTTTTCACCCCGTTAGAAATTTCATTATCTTTTGTCATTGAAGTAATTTTTTAATCTTTTATCTAAATTATTGACGCACTCCGTATACCAATATCCATCTCGCATGCCCTCCAACACACAAACATACCATAAATTTCTAACGGGGTTCACCCTGTTAAAAATTTTACTTATCATTGAAATATTTTTTTAATTTTTTAAAACTCCAATTGCCCAATATTAACCAAATATAAAATTTCCGTGAATTTCTAACGGGGTTCATTTTTTAAATCTATATTTTAATAAAGTCCAAACCGCTTCCAAAGCGTCTTTCCAATTAATTTTTTTCCCCTCATTTTTGTGGCGCGGATAATAATTTATCGGCACTTCGTGGATTTTTATACCTTTTTTGGCGATCTTGGCGGTGAGTTCCGGACAAAATTCAAAACGCTCGCATTTTAAATCCAAGCCGGGCAGAAGATCGGCTCTAAACATTTTATAGCAAGTCGGCTCATCGGTTATTTCAGTCCCGTATAATAAATTGGTCAGCCAGCTCAAAAAAATTCCTCCCAAAGCGAAAACATGGCCTGATTTTCGCGCTTCAAGATAATTATGGTGTAACCTTCTTGAACCGTAGACAACAAAAACATCTGGTTCTTTAATTTTTTCCAAAAGATTTTTTAGGTCGCTTGGATCATATTCCAGATCAGCATCCTGAATAACCACCCAATCCCCGCTGACATGTTTAAACCCATTTCTTAAGGCCCTGCCCTTGCCATAATTTCTCTCATGATAGACAATTTTGTATTTTTCTTCATAATTTTTTAAAATATCCCGCGTTCCATCCAGCGAAAAATCGTCAACAATAATTATTTCTTTTTCAATGCCAAAATCAACATTCTCCACTTTTTCCAGAATCTGGGAGATCGTATTTTTTTCATTAAAAACGGGAATAATTATTGATAGCTTCATACCAGGTAGTAGAAATTTGACTGAATTTTATCCGCCAATTGGCGGATAAAATTCAAATCATTTTTTACATATACCAAACAATAAAATTTAACTGGGTTATTTATCGCTGACTAGAAAAATAAAGTTACTAAACCTGTCAAATTTTCACTACCTGGCATATTATCGCATCTCCCACGATTTTTTATATGAATTCAAATATTCTTCTTTTGACGCTAAATTTTTAACTGTTGCCAAGCTGTTATTTTTTAATTTATCGCGCAAAGACGGCTCTTTTATTGTCCTTTCAATAGCCTCAATTAATTTTACCTTACTGCCGACGGGAATTACCAAACCGTTGTATTCATTTTTAACTATTTCACCGGCGCAGCCGACATCCGTCATTATCAAGAGACAGCCTGCTGCCATTGCTTCGACAGAAGTCATACCCCATCCTTCGTGATTTGAAATCAACAAGAACAGATCGGCGGTCTTGTAATATGACGACAGATCATCGATCCATGATTCCATAATTATATTCTCATTCAATTTTAAATTTTCAATTTTAAATTTTAAATTATTTTTTTCTTTGCCGTCGCCCACAATAATCAGACCAGTTTTGGGATAGAATTTTATGACTTCTTGCATTGCCTCAACCGCCAATTCGATGTTTTTTTCTTTGGTCAGGCGCGAAGCCATTAAAATAATGGGGTCAAGTTGCGGATATTTTTGATGCAGATTTGTTTTAATGTCCGACTTCTGAATTCTTTTGACATCAACAAAAATCGGCAAAACGGCAATTTTTGAAATATCAATACTTCTGAATTTCGATATTATCGAGTCTTTAATTCTTTCCGATACGACACGAATTTTGTCTGCTCTGGGTATTAAAAATTTTGCCAGCCAAACCCTGATTTTATTTAAAAACGACTCCTGCCCAAATTTAGGGCTTAAGAAATCTCCGTGGATTTGCAAATGCAGCGGCAACTTAAACTTTTTGGCCATAATATATCCTGCCAATCCACATTCAAATGGATCTTGAGTGGTGATTAAAGAATTATGAATTAAGAATTTAGAATTAAGAATAATTCGTTTGGCAATTTTGTAAGCGTCAAGAATATAGAACCAGCGACTCCACGAATTAGTAGAATAAATAAAGGTATTTTTTGAAATTTGTGATTTAGGATTTGTTTCGGATTTCAGATTTCGAATTTCGGATTTTTGTCTTGAAAAGACAATTATATGCAGCTCCTCAGCCAAAGAACCATATTCAATGATTCTCTGCCTGACAGCAGAATCTTCCTTAAATAAATTTTTATCAGAGCCGATGCTTAAAACTTTCATACCAGGTAGTGAAAATTTGACTTTAAACTAATAATTTCTTGCAATTTCGACTTTTTTATTTTCGTAAATATGTTTTTGCTAACAGGTAGTGGATTTTGGTTAATCCGCCAACTGGCAGATTAACCTGTCAAATTTCTACTACCTGGCATAATTTCTGATAAATGTTTATGAATTCATCCGTAATCTCCTGCCAGGAATGAACGAATTTAAAATCGGCGACCCGCTTTTTATATTCCTGCCAATTTCTGTCATCTGCCAGAAACAGAATCTTATTTTTTATGTCTTCTCTGTTGTGTGGGTCAACAAAAATACCGATATCTTTCATTTTTTCGTAAAACCCGGTTTCTTTCGTTAAAATAAAGGGTTTGTTGGTCGCTATTGCGTCTAAAATAAAATTCGGGCTGACTTCGCTAATTGAAGGCAAAATCACGCCGTAGCAATTTTGCAGTTTTTTTATCAGTTCCTGATAAGGTAAATCAGTAAAAATTTCTAACTTTATCTCCCTATTTTCTTTAGCGGCTTCAATGAAAGCCGCTTTTAGAATTTCCAAATTCTTCAATTTAAGCGGCCGGCCGGCCCAAATAAAATTTTTTTCTTTTGGCTCAGAATCGGGGATTTTTTCTCCGTAAAAATTTTCAATTATATATGATCTACCCGGGCTGATTTTATACGCCTTTTCAAAAATTTCCTTCTGCCAATCAGTGGAAAAAACTAGAGCCGAACTTTTATCTAAAACAAACTCTGTCGCGAAATGAATTATTTTTTCTTTGACCGACAACTTAAATTTTTTTTCGTAAAATTCTTTTAAAGTTATCAAGTTTCCGGTTCGCTCAACATAAGATTCCCAGAGAAAATCCCCGCCAATGCGCACAATGATTTTTTTGCCCAAAAGCCTGGCTGCTGCTACTGCCGGCAAACCGACGCTAAAAGTATCCAGAGCAATTACCAAGTCAACTTCCGCCAAACTAAATAAAACCCTGAAAAAATATAAAAAATGCCTGATTCCGGTCGGCAGTTTTTTTTCAGTTTTGTAATGTAAAATCTTTACCGCATTCCCCCGTTTTTTAAATTCCTCGGAAAGATTTTTAGCATATTGCGCCGGCCCGCCGATGTCGGGCGGATAGATTCCTGTCGTGATTAATATTTTTATATTTTTTGACATTCTCTATTTACTAAATTTTTGCTTCGCTTAGGGTTCTTTTGGCAAAATACCACAAAACCAACTCATAAGCGCCAAAAAGGACTCCCGAATAAACTAAATCACCCAATAATGTGTTTCTGAAAAATGGCAGGGCTAAAGTAAAACAATTAAAAAGACCAGCCAGCGTATGCGGATACCAACTAAAGAAAGCCCAAACCGCAAAATTAGTAACCAAGAAAAAAACCACCGAAGAAATCAAAGAGGCAAATATGACATTATACCATTTCAGCCGCCTGCTCAAAAACCAGCCAATAAAAAAAGCTAAGGCGATAGAAACATAGACCGATGCCATCACTTGCCAGTCATAAAAACCGATGAAATAATCGCTGACCAGCATGGCGGCTAAAGGCAAAAATATTCCCCATTTTTTCCTTAAATAACAGCCCGAAAACAGCGCCATGGCCGCAATCGGCGTAAAATTGAACGGATGCTTAACCAGTCTTGAGGCAGCGGCCAAAAGTATAATCAAAACGATAATTAAAATTTTTGTTTTGTTAGACATTTATTATAATTCCTAGTGAGTCCACAGGCGAAAGCTTGCTTTCATCTGGGACGAACGACGGAATTTCAAGCGTTGTCATGCTCCGTGACAACGCTTATATTTTACTTCTTATTGACTCTTTTATTTTTTTGGGCGGCGAAATTTTTAATTCAGCTAATATCTTGCTGCTAAATTTAAATAAACCAATAAGAAACCTTAAAATCGGACTGAATAAAACGGTCTCTATTTTCTGGCCAGGCCGCATAGTGCCATCTGAATTCACCGTGATGGCGCCTCTCTGAACAAAAAACTTTCCTTGCTTTAGATTTTCCAAGATTTCTCTCTGCGACAGTTTTTCAACGTCAGCCACCAAAAATGGTCCGCCCAAATGAGAAAAACGGTGAAAATCTATACCGCCATAAGCAAAAATATTATTTTTTTGGCGTAATTTTTTCAATAATCTTAATGCCCTCCAGCGAGGAAAAAATTTACTATCATAACAAGAATTCCAAACTTCCAGACCGTCTATCTGGAATCCTTCAATACCATCCGATTTGATTTTATAAGGATGAGCCCAAACTATAATCGCACCTGACGAACGAAGTTGTGTTAAATCATGACTGTTCTTTAATGATTCGTTTATGCCGATGACCAAAAAATGTTCTCCTTTATTTTCCAATTCCAATCCCGGTATAATTATAAATTGCTCATCGCTTAATAATTGACATTCTTTTAAAATTTCTTCTATTTTCTCTGGTAAAAAATCGTGAATGTGTTCTGTCAACAACAAAAATTGAAATCCCTGTTTTTTCAAAGATTCCTTTAATTCGTTTAGGGAAATCTCGCCATCATGCGAGTATTTTGAATGAACGTGACATGTACCTTTGATTTGCATTTTTACTACACAGTGCAGCGCAATTTTCGCACGAGGACTGTTTGAGTGCCGCCGAGGGCGGCACGAGTTCCGCAGAAGAAAATTGCGCTGCACTGTGCAACTTATAATCTTAATAGACTATTTACCACTTCCATAAAAAATGGCTTAGCGTCGCTTAATGATTCCACGTCATAATATAGATTTTTCTCAAAAAATTTAAAAAAATTGGCGACGGTTTCGGCTTTGTCGGGATATTTAATACCATCTATTCTTCCTCTATCCAATAAAACCGAAAATAAATTTTTGCAATCAGCCAGCAAATGGCGCGATTTGATATTTTCTTTATACAAAAAATCTGGTTCTACTTTTTTATTTTCAGCCATCAAATAATAAAGATAAGGAAAATCAACGCCCGCATAAATCGCCAAGGGCAGCGACCCCCAAAAACGACCGTTAATTTCCATCAGTTTCGGCAATTTATCTCGTTCATCAACCTTGAATTCAACCATAGCCGGGCCGTGCCACTGCAACGCTTTTAGCAGCCGCAAAGAGTATTCTTTCATCTCTTGCGGCATTTTTATGCTTTCTCTCAAGCAACTGGCGCCGCCCAAAGGAGAAATAGAACGGATGCGTCTATGCGCAAAAAGAGCCAGGGGCCGCCCGTGCTCTAACAAAGCAAATATACCAAATTCTTCTCCTTGAATCAATTGCTGAACGAGCGGCGGCTCGCCCATTTTTGCCGATAAATTTTTAAATTCCTCTTTCAGCTGTTCCGGTGAAGAAATGTAAACTGTAGAAGCCAGCTTACCTTTTCCTTCCTGCCAGACATAGCTTTGGCGCGGCTTGATAATCACAGGATAAGACAATTCTGGCGCTAAATTTTCTAGTTCCTCTGTGCTCAAAACAAAATGAGTTTCGGGAATCGGAATACTATTTTCTTTGGCTAGGCACAAAGTTTTTTCTTTATTGAAAGCCGTATCAACGCTTTCTTTACTTGATAAAATCAATTCCGCATAAGACTCAATTTTTTCTCTTTTTTCAGAAACTGACAAAAATGTTTCGTCGCTGAATGAAAAAATAATTGCTTTTTCCTTTAATTTTTTCAGAATATCCAATAAATCCAAAATGAATTTTTCTTTATTTTGGCCAGGGGGAGTATAAACAAAAGTCTCGCCGCAGTAACGGGAAAATAAACTCATGGCTGTTTTGCGCGGAGCGCCGCAAACAACCTTGATGCCTTTTTGCCCCAGCGACCGCACCGCCGCCAAAGCGCTTTGCAGATGTCCGTCTAAAATAATCGCCGTCATGATAGAATAATTTTTATTTAACTGCTATGATTCATAGAATTTAAATATTCTGCCGTTTCCCCCATCGTCAAATTTTCCAAACTTCCTTTTTCCCGCCACAAATTCACGTATGAAAATATTTTTTCAAGACCGGCCAATAATTTTTTTGGGCTGGAGGCGATATTGAAAGGATGAAACCACAAATGAAAAATCTTTTTTTGCTGGACCGCTTTTTTTATGCCGGATTTTGATTTGGCCACCCGGAATGATATAGGCAAAAATTTAGCCCAGCCGTCTTTATGAACATAAAAATAACTGCCGGCCAGATTCCAAATCCCTTCTTGCTTTTCAGGACTGACTGCTCGCGTGGGCAGCATTAAATAATTATCAAAAACATGAATTGCTTTTTTTAATTTTGCCGGAAAATTTTTATACCAATTATCGTTTTCTCCTCTGAAACAAAGAAATTTATTCTTCTTAAGCACGTCCAAGTGCGCCACCATATTTTTGGGAAAAACAAAGGATTTGAGACCTACTCCCTGCTGCCAGGCTAAATTCCGGCAGACTTTAAGTTCCGAATCCAAACATTCCGGCTCGCAATCTTTGTCGTCAACAACAACATGAGAAAAAGTATGACAGCCGATTTCCTGCCGAGCCTTGCAGTTTAGGATTTTATAAACGATATCTTTGCCATACCATTCGTTCGCCTTCTGAATATTGCTTATAGGATCAACGTCAAACCAATCTCCTTTTAGCCAGCCGCATTTTGGCCTTACGATTTCCGGATGCTTCACTCCGTTTATTGGCCGGCAGCTGTCAAGAAAAAGATGGCCGACCATCGCCCAGGTTGCCTTAATTTTATATTTCTCAAACAAAGAAAGAAGTTCGTTAATAACTTGCCGCTCTTTTCTATAATACTGCATATACTTTTCTTCTCCGTGACTTCCCCAAGCCAATTCCGTATCAAGCGACAAAATAAAAATGCCTTTTTCTAATTTGATTGGTTGCTCGTCCATATTAATTATTCCACTCGCTTAAGACAATTCTATAAGGTTAGGCGATTGCCGATAAAAACATCGCGCAGCCGCGCCTCCAGTGACCAGCCTTAATCAATTAAACTTGACAGCGCGGCGAGCGTGAGCAGCGGCCGAGTGATTGTCCGATTTTTTTATCGTTCTGGCCGACTGCGGTTTTTAGAGGCAATCGCCGAGACTTTTGCAGAAAAAAATTGCGTTGCCCTGAGTAAATTATTTATCTCCAATCAGCTGATTGAAAATATCTTCCATCTTCTTGCTGACAAAATCCCAATTGTATTCTTTTTTAACCAGATCCAGTGCGTTAGCCCTGACTTTTACCAGCTCCAGATTATTTAAAAACATGATTTTAGTTACTGCCGCCGCGATGCTTTTTGGATTTTCCGGCTGACAAACAAAGCCGGTTATTCCTTCTTTTAAAAAATCGGAAATGCCGCCAACCAGTGTGCCGACCACGATCGGGCCCGCGGCCATTGCTTCCAAAAATGAACTGCCCAGCCCTTCGGTCAGCGAAGGCCGGATAAAGATATCGGAAGCTTTCAGGATTTTTGGCAAATTCTCGTGAGAAACCATTCCCAAAAATTTCACTCTATGTTCCAGGCCCAATTCTTTAACTTGTTTTTTCAACTGTTCTTTCAGAGAACCGAATCCGCAAATCGCAAAACAAACTTTTTCTGGCAAAATTTTGAGTGCGCTGATAGCATCGCCAATGCCGTTTTTCTTTTCCAGGCGCGAGACGGTCACCAGTATCAAAGCGTCTTTTCCAAAACCCAAAGAATTTCTTGTCTCCAGAATTTCCTGCTGGCTGAATTGCCGCGTGAAATTAACAATATCAACGCCGTTTGGAATAACTTTGCCTATTTTGCCTCCAAATCCCATCTTTAAGCCCCATTCGTATAAAAAATTTGAAATCGCCTGGAGGCCGTCAGCTTTGACAAAAATATTTTTGAAATATTTGGACCCGAATCTAACTTTATATTCAATGCCTTCAAGCGGGTCGCCTTCCTGCAGGGTTAGTAAAAAAGGAGCTCCCGTTTTTTTCTTGAATCGGACAGCGGCAAATCCGCCATAAGAAGCCATCACCGCCCAAACCAATTGATAAGGCTCTTCTTTGTGAATTTTAAGGGCCTTGCGATGCCCCAAAGAACCGAGCAAAAATTTATCTATTTTGGGAATGCCCGGCCCCAGTCGGTAAATATTGACATTGCCTCTTTTTTCAAACTTGCTTGTGTTCTTCCTTATTCGCGCGCAAAATAAATCAAACTCAAAATTTGGCAGACGTTTTGTTATTTCGCCAATCGCAATTTCCGCTCCGCCGGCCGGCGGCACAAAATCATCAGTTGAAAAAATTAAAATTCTTTTTAACACAATATAGTTTTTATTTTAATATTTTTTTAAAATAATTTATCGTTTTTTTAAGACCGTCCTCCAAAGAAACTTCCGGCTTCCAATGAAGCTCTTTTTTAGCCACTAAAATATCCGGTTGTCGTTGGCGCGGGTCGTCCTCGGGAAGAGACTTATAAATGATTTTACTTTTTGAGTCGGTTAGCTCAATAACTTTCATGGCCAGTTCTTTGATGGTAAATTCTTTTGGATTGCCTAAATTGACCGGGCCAGTAAAATCTTCTGTTCTCATAAATTTGGTTAGCCCTAAAATCAAATCATCAATATATTGAAAACTCCTAGTCTGCGAGCCGCTGCCATAAATAGTAATGTTTTTATTATTCAGGGCTTGCAATATAAAATTAGAAACAACCCGGCCATCTTCAAGCGCCATTCTGGGGCCATAGGTATTAAAAATCCTGGCCACTTTTATGTCAACGCCATATTCCCGCCAATAATCAAAGAAAAGAGTTTCGGCACATCTTTTTCCTTCATCGTAGCAGCTGCGTCTGCCAATCGGGTTAACATTGCCCGAATAATCTTCTTTTTGGGGATGAACCTTTGGATCGCCATAAACTTCAGAAGTCGAAGCTTGCAAAACGCGGCATTTTAATTTTTTTGCCAGATTCAATGCATGAATGGCCCCCAAAACGCTTGTCCTTACGGTCTTTACCGGATCTTTCTGATACCAAACAGGAGCCGCCGGGCAGGCTAAGTTATAAATTTCATCAACTTTAAAAAAATATGGCTTCTCGACATCATGTTTGACCAGACAAAATCTTTTGTTTTTTAATAGATGCCTGACGTTTTCTTTTGAGCCGGTGAAAAAATTATCAAGACAAATAACCTGATGGCTTTGATCCAAAAGATATTCGCACAAATGCGAACCAATAAAACCGGCACCGCCGGTAACCAAAATTTTCTTATTTCTTACCATGACTGCTTGCTTATTTAACCGTTATTTTATATTCTAAAATGAGAAGGGTTAAAAGTCAATTTATGCCAGATAGTAGAAATTCGACGGTTTGCCCGCCAATTGGCGGGCAAACAAAAGCAAAGACGCGAATTTTGATACGTAGCATAACAATAAATAGAATACCCGCTAATTCTTGTTAACACAAATCAAATTTTCACTACCTGGTATGGCTGAAACACGCAAAAAAGTGCTTATTTTAATTACTCAATCGGTTTCTGGGCGGCGCGTCGTGTCGCCCAAGGCGACACTCCCTAAAACCCCTCGGTTTTAGTATTTCCGCCACGGGGAAGTACACTCCCCCATCGCCCTCTCTGGGCGCCGCCTCACTTAATACTTGCACTATAAGTTTTATGAACAGAAAAAAGATTCTATTTTTAATTACCCAGTCTGTTTCTGGCGGCGCCCAGAAATATGTTTTTGATTTGGCGACCAATTTAGATAAGCAAAAATATGAAGTGGCGGTGGCAGCGGGCGGCGATGGCGAGCTCTTTGATAAATTAAAAGACGCGGATATCCAGATTTTTAAGCGCAAATGCCTAAAGCGGCCAATTTGCCCCACTTGTGACGTTGAAGCATATTTTAAGCTGAAAAAACTGTTTAAAGAATGGCAACCCGACATCCTGCATCTGAACAGCTCAAAAGTATCAATATTGGGTTCGTTGGCTGCCAGAACCCTTCGACTCCGCTCAGGGCATAAAATGAAAGTCATTTATACAGTTCACGGCACAGTTTTCCAGCCGCCGTTTTCTTCTTTAACCAGCAAATTTTTTCTTTGGCTGGAAAAATGGACGGCCAAATATAAAGATAAAATTATCTGTGTTTCGGAGCGGGACCGCCATTTATGGTTGAAATATAATGTCGCGCCGGCGGAAAAATTAGTCACTATCCACAATGGGATTGATTTGGACATTGATTTCTTACCAAAAGAGCAAGCCCGTCAAAAACTTTTCGAAAAAAATCCCTCCTCTCCCCCTTTTAATAATTCCTCCTCCTCAACTCCCCCCTTTAATAAAGGGGGGCTGGGGGGGATTTCTATCGTCGGCTTTATCGGCTATTTTTATCCGGATAAAAACTTAGTTACTTTGATTAAAGCGGCTAATTTAATTCTAAACAGCGAAAAATTAAAAGAGAAAAAAATCATATTTGCCATAATCGGCTCAGGCCCGCAGGAAAAAAGTTTAAAGTTACAAGTTAAAAGCTTAAAGTTAGAGGATAAGATTTTATTTCTGGACGCCCTGCCCGAAGCTCATAAATATCTCAAAGCTTTTGATGTCTTTACCCAGCCATCCATCAAAGAAGGCTTGCCCTATGCCATTTTGCAGGCCATGGCTGCCGGAATCCCCATTGTCGCCAGCAATGTCGGCGGCATTCCGGAAATGATAACAGACAATTTCAACGGCTTTTTAATCAAACCCCGCGACTCCGAAGCTTTAGCCGAGCGAATCCTCCAAATATTAGAAAATTCCAATTTGGCCCAGCAATTCTCCCAAAATTCGCTTGAAAAAATCAAAGATTTCTCGCTCGGAAAAATGATCCGGCAAACGCAAGAGCAATACTGAAAAATCAATTTTCATTTAAACCTTAAAAATTCAAAAAACTCCAATACTACGTAGTATTGGAGTTTTTTGAATTTCTCATTCAACCCTCCCGGCTCTTTGAAAGCAATTATTCAATTTTCCCGTAAGTATAATAAATTTCTAAATGATCGTTCCCCCAAACCAAATGGGCAATGTTATTTAAATCAATCACTGCCCGAGCCCACATAATCGGTTGTGATTTTTCTAATGCCGTTTTTATTTCCTGCCACTGGCCGTTTTGTTTCTGCCAGCTGAAATATATTCCCCCGCCGGTATCGCTCCCATGCGACCAAAAAACATACGGTTTCTTGAAATTATTGACAATTAAGCTGGGAGTACTGGCTTGTTTGTTTGCTTTGGAAAAAATCGTTTTTTCTGTTGTGCTAGCCAAACCATCAAATTTCGTGACTGCTATCTCATAACTTCTTTGCTGCCAGGCCAGCAAAAATTGATTATTTTCGTCCAATAATATCTGTGGCCGGCCGGAAATAGTGCTTTCAAATTTTCCGTCAAAAATCATTTGTCCTTCGCTCCAGCCGGAACCATCCAGATTGTTAATCGAATAGAAAATCTCGTCACAATAAGGCGGAGTGCAGCCAGACCAAAAAACGTAAAGCTTATTTTGTGAATCAACAATTATATTTGGTGAAAACCCGTTAATAGAACCGGGAATTTCCTCCGGCATTCCTAAAAATAAACCCGAAGAGTCCACTGCCCGATAAAAAATCGCCTTTGAATAAAACGGCGAGGACGAGCTTTGACTTAAACCCTGCCAGACAATATGAGTGGTCATAGCGCTGTCAATTGTTCCGGCTGCCCAAGAATTATTAGTCCCTTCTTGGGAAATATTTTGCGGCGGCTGCCAGACGCCATTTTCGGAACGAACGCTGAAAACATCAAAATAAATCCCGCCGCCTTCTTTATTCCCCCAAGCGGAATGCAAAACTTCCAGACGATTATCTTTGCCCAAAACCTGCATTTCATATCCACCCAGATCCTGGGAAATATTTATTGACTCGCTCCAGGTGTCGTCGCTACTTTTCTTGGAAAATTTTACATATCTAGTTTCGGTGCTGGTTGAACTTCCCCAAATTATGGCGGGAGTGCCATCGCTGACCAAAATAATATCGGGCATATAAACCGTCGTGGAAGTGGAAAATTCTGAAATTATCTGCGGCTCGGCCCATGAAAATGGAAATTCTGAAGTAGTCGTTGACGCAATGTTGCTGGACACGCAATAATCCGAAAGGTCACAGGCTGAAAGTTTATAATAATATGTCGTCTCTGATTCCAATGATTCGTCAAAAAAATTAGTGGTTGTGGTCGCCGCGACAATAGTCGTGCTGGCGGCATTAAACCCGGCATCAAAAGAGCGAACAATTTTATACTCTTTAAAATTATTTATATAACTTGGCGTCCATTTAAGCTTTGTTGAAGTTGCAGTTGTGTCTTCTGCCGGATAAAGATAGAAAAATTCCAAATTGAAAGCACTGTTTTGGGCCCTGGGCGTGCCATTGATGGGCTGGCCGTCAATATTTGAACCGTTGCGAGTTGAAGAGCTATTTGACTGCCAGTTGCCTAGGACATCAAAAGCTAAATAAGGATTTACCCGCTCCATTGATCTGTAATCGGGCGCGGCGCTGCCTGCCAGCCAGCCGCCAGAGCAATCAACAATATCAATAATTTGATTCTGTTTGTCCACTAGACGTAAACTTTCGCCAGAATTTGATAGGCCGCTGCCGCCAAAACTTTTTGCTAAATCAGCGATTATGTCGCTGATAGTCTTATCGTCGGTGCGCTCAATTAAATAATAATCATGAGCATCAATTTGACCCTGCAAAGCCACCACAGTGGTTGTTGAATCTTTCCCTTCAACAATAAGCCAACCACTTAAATTAACAGGGTAATCAGATTTATTATAAAGTTCCATCCATTCGTCATTTCTCGCTTTTGTTGAGGTGCCCGTCCCCGCCCAAGCGATTTCGTTAATCACAACCGGATAAAAATATATCGGCGCCTCAACTTCCTGCCAATCACCGGATAAACCGACGTTATTTGTCGGCCGGGCTCGAAAATAATAGACGGTTTTATCCTGCGGCACTTCAAAAAGAGTACTGGTCGCGGTCGTAGATGCCAGCCAATTTTGCCAATTGCCCGAACTAATTTTTCTTTCGACATCAAAAGTCAAAACATCGGTTGAAGAACTATGCCAATTGACCGTGAATTGACGAGACGTAATGCTATAGTCGGAAAGATAAATTGAAATTTTTGGCTGGCTTGGCGGCGTGCTTGTTGAAACTGACTCTTCTGGCTCTTCTTCGTTTTCTGTGTTTTTTGCTGCGGCCAGAATTACCGGAGATTCAGGCGTTGATTGCGGCGGGGCAAACGGTTTAAATTTTTTCTCGGTGATTTCTGAAGGAATTTCCGGTTTTGAAATTTTCTCTTGAATTCCCCCGCCTTCTGGCGGCTGCGGATTTGAAATAGTTTCAGCCGGATTTTCCGGATTTTCTGGCGCAATGGCTTTCAGAGACGACTGAGCAGGCTCGCTGGGTATTTTTGTTTGACTCGGTTCGGGCTTCGGATTTGTTTCTTGCGCCGGCTGCGCTGGCGCATTTTCCTGCCCCGGCTCAATAGGCAATTGACTGGAAATTGACCCAAACAAAAATTCTTTAACTTTTTCCCACCAGCTTTTTTGTTTCTCTAATTGTTTCTGCCTTTCTGCTTCTTCAAAAAACAACTTTATCACCCCGGCGCCATAAGAAACGGCTTTTGGGGCGAGAAGAGAAAAATAGTCGGAGTGGACAGGAATATCGAAAAAATAAATATCATTACCAAATAAGTCTTTTTTAACTAATAATAAACACTGGCCTTCAGCTCCTTTTATACATTTATAAAGTTTGCCATCTATTTCTTTAATAAATCTCTCTTTGCCAGCCAAAATTATATTATCTGGCAAAGTGTCTTCGCTAAAAAAATAATTATTAGAATAAAATGCCAAATCATCAAAAGCGCTTGATAACTGATTTACGTCAGCCATTCCAATGTTAAAATCAATCTGATATCCAATAGAATCTCTTACCCAATTTTCATATGGATCTCCAAATGGATGAGCATCAAGACGAGTGTGAGCAGGCACTGTTACGTCTTCAATTAAATGAAGCACATGGCCTAAAGCAATAAAAGATTCTTTCTTGTCCCCTTTTATATAGTTATCAATCGCTTTTTGCCAAGTTTGGTTGCCTTTTATATATGCTGATTGTACAATTGAATTTTCCGCCCATTCCTTTGAAGACAGAAAAATCCACCAGCCTTTATTTGAATGCGGCTCATAAAAATGGTTAAGCCAACGGGGCGGTGTATCTTCTTCAATGCTCCCCTGTTTTAACCATTCTACTTCTTGGCTCGTTAATTTTACCTCTGAATTTTTATTATATATTTTGGCAATATTTTCAGTTAAGGAGGGATGCGTGATTGTATCGTTATAAGAAAAGACTCGGCTGATAAATATAGCCGAGCCAATAAAAAATAACGCTCCGAAAATCAAGACAAATGTTGCTTTTTTGCACTTAAAAAGCATCTAGGTTAATCTTATAAGATTATAAACTGCTTAATTTCCAATCACCATTGGCATCTTTTATAAACGATGAGCAACCAACAAATTTCCCATCTTCGTGTATTTGCTCATAGCATAATTGACCTATGGAATCACCAAAGTTTGATCGCCAAATTGTTTCTGGATAATTTTTAACCGCATCAGAAAATATATTATTTTTATACGCTTGAGTTAATGTCTGCTTATTCTCCTCGTATTTCTCCGACTCTTCCGCCAGCTGCTCTATCGCCATCTCTAAGTTATTGTCTTTTAGCGCCTGCCTGAATTTTGCATAAGTTTCCTCTGGGGTAATCCGCGTCGGCACATCGGCATATTTTATTTGCGGGTACATTTTTGCCAGTTCTTCCTGCGTGTAATCGCGCCAGGGGAATTTTTCGCTTGCCAGGCCTTTTTCTATCTTTATCTGCTTTATTTCCCACCAATTCTGAAAATAAAAATAACCGCCAATGACTAAAGCGGCCAAGATAACGATACCAATGATAATTTTTATTTTTTTCATAAAAATATTTTTTAGATTTATTATCGCGCTTTTAATTCTTATTTAAAAAATAAACCAACCTTTTTGTTTAAGGCTGGCGCAACCGTTATTAACACTACTCCTATTCTATTACAATCTTTACCACTGCAAAAGTCCCTTTGTGGATATCTTTTTCGTTTTTCTATGATACTACGTAGTATCATAGAAAATTCAATCCTTCGACTCTCTATCCTCAAGGCCAGAGTATGGACTTCGGCTGAGCTCAGTCGAATGCCCTCAAGATTGATACTGAGCGATGCCTTTATCCTCGCCCTCAAGGACGATTATTGGACGTCGTCAAATGTATCAATTTTTCATTCCTGTCTTAAAAGCGGCGTTGATCTGTCTATATAATGCGGATTTTTTGTCCATTTTTGAAATTATTCTCCTTAATTTCTCTTTCTGCTCCTTCTTGGCCGTTTTGATAACCTCTTCAAGTACAATTTGCGGCCAATAATACATTGGGTATTTTCGTTTTAGTTCTCTTAGCGGCGTCTTCTGTTCCGGAAGATTCTTAAAATCTTCATCTTCTTTAATTCTGCTAATTATAAGCCGGTATCCTCCGCTTGAGTATCTCAACCATTCGCCCACCCTTGCAATGGTAGTAGGACAAACTTTTAGAGCTTGCTGAATTTCGCTGTATTTCGAACCATCAATCAGCATTTCTGCTATTTTTAAGCGCTTTGCCAGCATTTCGGCCTCTTGAGTGGAAATTAAATCTTGAACAAATTCTGCCGCCTCAATCGAGCTCTTAATAGAAGCAAGGGCTTGGCAAAATCGAGAAATTAAACTATCTCGTTCTTCTTTTGATAATTTTAACGGATTAAATTTTGCCATTTTTAAAAAGTCTAATTTTCATTTTTCTATGATACTACGTAGTATTGTAGAAAAACAAGGTTTTTAAAATAACTCCGGCTTTAGTTTTAGGTCCGCTATGTCCCCAGCGATTTTATGTCCCTAGTAATTTTATGTCCCCAGCGATTTTATGAATTCATCGGCCGCTTGTTTCATTGCCGGATTGAGTTCGACTGCTTTCAAAGCCGCTTCTTTGGCTTTGGCCTTATCGCCTACCTGGCGGTAGAGATCGGCCAAGGCCGCGTAATAATCGGCATTTGTTGGAGCAAGCTCAATTGCCTTAAGCAGATAAGGCAAGGCTGCCTGGAAATTACTTTGATTTGCCAAAACCTCGGCGATCCTTTTGTTTTGCTCGGCTGTCAAAGAAGAAGATGTTTCAAGCTGGCTCAGGCTCTTTTGGGCTTTTTCCATATCGCCAGTGGCAAAATAAACTAAGGTCAAGTTCCAGAGAGATTCGGTGACTTTTGGATTCACATCATATGATTTTTTTAACAAACTTATTCCTTCACTGGCCCTGCCCTGCCTTAGCCTAATTTCTGCCAATGCATAGAGCGTTATTTGCCTGTCAGGACTCTGTTTTTGGGCTATTTCCAAAATCTCGGCTGCCCTGTCAAATCTTTTTGCATCATACGCAGAAGCCATTAGATTCAATTGGCCGATAGACAACAAATAACGGGTATCAAACGGCCTTTCTTTTGCGTTTTTATCACCTTCCGCCAGCGCAAAATTAACAAACTCCTGAACCGCTTGCTTGTCTTTTGCAGACTCGTAGCCATTCATCAGATTTTTTGCCGTTTCAAAAAGCTGCAGTCTGACTTCAAAACGGCCAAAAGTGCCGTAGCTTAATGATTTTTTAAAACCGTCAAGCATTACAACTGGCCCCAGATTTTGTTTTTTCAACGCATCAATGCTATAAGAACTCGCCAGGGCCGGCTTAATATTGACAAGATAAACAGCAAAAATAAAAATTACCAGAGTTGATAAATAGGCAAAAATATTGGGTTTGACGACAGACGATTCTTGTTTGGGCTGGCTAGCGGAATTTTGTTCTGTTTTCCCGATCCAGTTTATAAAAGCCAAAACAGCAAAAAAGGGCAAATAAGAATGGAGCATATCAAAGACAAAGAAATTCTGGGCAAAATAGCCGACCATCAAAATGCCAAAAAGCGCCATATTCAAGAAATCTATGCGTTTGCGCCGGAATGCCCGCCAAAGAGTCCAAAAAACAACACCAAAAATTGCCAAATAGCTTAAAAGTCCGACTAGTCCCGTGCTTATTGTAGTGTCAAAAACGATATTGTGAGCGCGGTCAAACCAATTTTCAGTCGGATAAATATACGGGTCGTAATACTTGTTAAAAACCGTGGCGAAGTTTTCCCATCCCCAGCCAAGAATCGGCCGCTCGGCAACACCTTTCAAGCTCATTTTCCAGGCCAAAAGACGGGTCTGCACGTCCATGCCCGAAAGCGATATGGTTGTTAAGCGCGAAAGGGTAACAGAGCTTTTGATAAATTGGGTATTGCGAAACAAATAAACCGAGGAGGAAAAAACGACAAAAAGAATTAAAGCGATTAAAGCAATTTTTTTTACTCTTTGACGGAATTTCATCATAAATTCTCCCTCTTGCGATTCTTTAGGCCAAAAAATTAAAGCCAGGAAAAATAAAAATACCGAAATCACAAAGCCTAAAACGGCGCCCCTGGTCTCTGTCCAATACAGCATCAGGAGATTAAATAAAAATGCGGCGCCGTAATAAATTTCCCATTTTTTTGACTGCTTCTGGAAAAACATAAAGGCAATGAAAAAAAGAATAAACAAAAGCCAGGCGGCAAAATAGGCCGGGTTGCCAAAAGTTGACGAAACTCTACCCTGGCCAGCCAGCAAAAAACTTTTTATACCCAGCTTCTGGCCCAAAGCAAAAAACGAAAGCAGGAGGCTGGCGATAATAAAAAAGTCAAAAACTAAAAGCCAGTCTTTTTTTGTTTTCAAAACCGAGCATAAAACTAAAAAGAAAACGAAATAATGCAAAAGCGTGACAATACCTGTCATTCTCTCATAAGCGCTCCAAAAACTTAAGCCGAAATTGACTCCAAAAATAGAAGCTAAAATGACGATGCTCAAAAAAATGCTAATTGCCCAAAAAATCCTGGAACGCTTCGGCCTGAATTCGGGACGGCTCAAAATCAAAATCAGCCACAAAAAAAACATTATCTCAACTAAAACCTGGAAAGCGGCAGTTTTTGGAAAAACAAAAGGAAAAAGAAAACCGCTGTTGACAAATAAAGGCGTGAAAAGAGAAATAATAATTAATGCTTTGATGATGTTTGCTAAAATTGGGTTTTTCATTTTTTTAGGATTAATTTTTGTTTAAATTACTTTGAGTTACGAAACTCCGGCTCCCTCCTTTAACAAAGGAGGGGTGGGGTGGATTTTATGAATAATCTTCAATACAAATCCCCCTTAGTCCCCCAGAGCTAAGCTCAGCTTTGCTTTTTCAAAGGGGGAAACTGCCGTTTCGTAATTCAAGGTATATTATTATAATACTCTTCCACCTGTTTGCCCAGCGCTGCATCAATCTGTTTAGCTTGCACAATTTCGTTTTCGGCTTTTTGTTTTTCGTTATTCAGCGAATAAGCGGCCACTAAAATAAGATAGGCATCTTTTTTTATCGGGGCAAGGGCCTTAATTTTTTCTCCTTGCGCAATTGCCGAATTTATCCGTTCCGGATTTTGGGAAGAAAAATAAAGATTGAGCCACGCCAAAGCGACATAATTTCTTGCCTGAGCGGGCGAGCGGTTTATAGTTTGCGTCAGATAAGATGATACTAATTTATAAAAATTTTCATTTTCCGTCAACTGCGGAGCGCTCTGGATTTTATCTAAATAATCAAGCGCCGTCTGATAAACAATTTCATCTGAGGCAAAAGTTTTTAAATCAAGGGCTTCTTTAAGAAGCGGCTCGGCCTGATTATAATTTTGAGAGTTAAGAGAAAGGATTTGATTGGCCAGAAAACTGGCCGAAATCGGCTTAATATTTAAAAAATAAATTGAAAAAATTACAATAATAGCCAAGCCCGTCAACAAAATTTTTTTGCCCAAATTTAATGAAGGGGTTTTAATTTTTGATTCTTCCGATTTTTCCTGGGTGCTTGCAATATAGTAAAAATTTATTAATGCCAAGACGAAAAAGAGCACAAGATATGAAACAAATGTGTCAAAAACAAAAAGATTCTGTACTAAATATGCCAAAATCATTCCACTGAACAAAATCGATAGAATGAGAATCCGAAAATTTATTCCCGTGCTTGTTTCTTCAGATTGCTTATTTTTCCATTTATTTTCTTTTAATTTTTGCGAATTTGAAAAATCGCGTTGGCTGATTTTTTTAAGATAAAAAGTGGCTATGCCCACAAGAGATAGAAAAGCAATCAAGCCCAGCCAGCCGCCAGCCACGCCGTAATCAAAAATAAAGTTATGCGCCCGGTCATACCAGGCCTCATAAGGCAAAAGCTGCGCGTCAAAATATTTATTTAAAGCAGTCTCATAATTCTCCTGCCCCCAGCCCAAAATCGGGCGTTCCTGCCAGGCAGACCAGGCCTTTTGCCAAAGAATCAGACGATTTTGAGCCGTCACATCTTTAATAGATACCGAAGCGATTCTATTTAGATCTGGATTGGATTTTACAAAAGCGCTGTTTCTGAAAGCAAAAATAAATCCGCCAAAAATTAAAATTAAAATTAAAACTGGCAAAAAATATTTTCTATAATTTTTGGCAGGATAAAAAAGCGCAAAAAGAATCAGACATAACATCGCGCCGGCCGCCAAACCAAGAATTGCGCCGCGAGTTTGGGTAAGCAAAAGGGCGATACAATTAACAATCAACAGCAAACAGTAAGCAGTAATTAGAGCCTTCGACTTCGCTCCGCTTCGCTCAGGCAATAAACCGTTCTTGCCTTTATTCCCTGAGCGGAGGCCGCCCAAGGCGGCCGAAGTCGAAGGGTTTTTGCTGGACTGCAGTTGTATAATCAGTAAATATCCGACAAAAAAAATATTAAAAATCAAATAACTCGCCAGAAAAGCCGGATTACCGATTGTGCCAAAAACGCGGCCTGTCTGCGGCATTATCAGGCCCAGACTAGTAAATCTTTGCAAGATAGCCAGCAGGCTGATGAGAGAACTTACCGCGACAGAAATTTTTAATAAATTAAACCAGCTTTTTTCGGTTTTAAAAATGCCGGCGAGCATCAAAAAAAATGCCGCAAAGTGCAATATTCCAAAAAAACCGAGCATCCGTTCCAAATTCCCCCAAAAACTCAAATAAGAATCAACGCCAAAAATTGCTGATAAAAATGTCGTCAGCAAAAAAGCCAATACGGCCAAAGTCAAAATCCCCCCCAACCCCCCTTTAGTAAAGGGGGGAGTAATTAGGGGGGATTTTTTCAATACCAGATAAAAATAAAAAACCGCCGCGATTTCAACGATAATTCGGAAAGAAAAAGCTTTTATGGATGTATAGGGAAAAAGCAGAGAACTGGTGACAAATATCGGAGTCACCAAACAAAGACCCAGCAAAATTTTTACCAGCCACAAAATGCGGTTATCTGTTTTGGATAAAACTAATTCCATTAAATTTATTCCCTGAGCGGAGTGCCGCGTAGCGGCACGGAGTCGAAGGGTCATTAGATAAGCTCAAGATAAATTTTTAAGCCTTCGATAAACTCAGGCAATAAAGGAGAAAGATTATTCCCTGAGCGGAGTGCCGCGTAGCGGCACGGAGTCGAAGGGTCATTAGATAAATTCAGGATGGGTCTCACCATTTTCCCCATTCGCCTTTTATCAATTTCTCTTTCTTTTTTCGTGTCCAACCTTTTATTTGTTTTTCGCGTCTTCGAGCTTCTTCAAGATTATCAAATTCTTCTAAATAAACAACTTTCTCTGCCTTATGCCTTGAGGTAAATTTTGAACCGAGCCCAGACAAATGCTGAACCCAACGTGTATCGGGTTTACAGGTGAGACCTGTATAATACGGCCCGTCTAAACATTTAAGAATATAAACGTACCATTTCCAACCCATAAAGTGGAGTTTAGTGAATAATGATGTTTTATCCCCTGAGCGAAGTCCCGCGTAGCGGGACGGAGTCGAAGGGTTTACAACATTAAGCCAAAGGTTACCCTTCCCTTCGATAAACTCAGGGTAAACTAGCTCAGGGAATAACCTTTGGCTATTATTCACCAAACTCAAAGTGTAAACCTTCGACTTCAGTTTACCCTGAGCGAAGTCGAAGGGCTCAGGCAATAATACTGTAACGCGTGATGTGAAATTCAGCTCTATTTTATCCCCTGAGCAAGTCCCGCGTAGCGGGACGGAGTCGAAGGGTTTAAATAATCCTTCGACTTCGGCCTGACGGCCTCCGCTCAGGCAATAAGCGCCTTATTTAAGCCAAGAAATTTCACATCACGCGTTACTATAAGCTGAAGGCCTGATTTTTACTGTTGCTTTTTTAATTCTTCTAAATCCTGCTTCGCAGTTTCATTGTCCGGCCAGATTTTTAAAAGTTTTTCATACCATTCAATCGCCCTTGAAACATCTTTGATCTCTCTGTAATAGGCAGCTAAATTTGATGTCAAATTCACATCGTCGGGTATTTGGGACAATCCTTGCAATAAAATATCATCGGTCAGGTCTTTTTTTTCCGGATAGGAATAGTGATAAATTTCGCTCAACCTAAGATACCATTCCGGCTCCTTGGGGTCATTGGCAATGGCTTTTTGCATCATCTCCTCTGCTTTTTGCGGCTGGTTCAAATAAAAGCCGTACAAATCCCCTAAGTTAGCAAAAGAAAGACTGTTTTGCGGATTGACTTCGCTGGCCTTAAGCCAGGCTGTTTCAGCTCCTTCTAAATCGCCGATAATTTTTTTAATCACGCCCAGATCAACCCAATCATTCAAAGAATCAGGGTTCTTCCTGAGATTGCCGGCTGTTTCATCAAATTCTTTTTTATAGAGCTCCGCGGCCTGAGACGGCAGATCCTGCCGCTTAATATTAAAAACCAGCTGCCGTTCCAAAAACTGTTCCGGAGATTCCGGTTTTTTTCCTAAATATTTATAAGACAAAAAACCGGCCGCAGCCAGAACAATAATTGAAATTATAATGATGAATTTTTTGTTGAACATAGAATTTTGCACATAAATTAAAAAGCAACATCAGCTTACCATAATAAAAAGTAAAATTCAACCAACGAAACTAAAGGGACCCCCGATAAGCGGGGGCCCCTTTCCTCTATGTCATTAAACTGACACAGAGAAATCTCTCTCACAAGGAAAAGAGATTATTTACTCAAGACTTCCGGAGTCAGGTTGGACGATGGCAAGCCAGAAACGAGATAACCGTTAGTCCAGTCAGCGGTGCCTACTGTATGCAGATCAGCGCTGCGGTCAGACCAGATGAAATCATTGTTCACGTCGTTAGCAACGTCGGTTGCGATCAGCAGATAAGTACCGTTCACTGTGGCGATAACGGCCGCGTCACCTTCAAGCTGAGCGGTCAATGAACTGCCAGTGGTCACCCCTGAAACAGCACCTCTCAACTCAAAGGTTCTTGAAGAACCGGCAGAGATGGTGCGCGGAGTGGCGGCAACGTCATTTAGCTCAAGCGTCAAATGGTTATCGGCGCTATACGTCGGCAGAGTAACATCGTTTTGGACTGCCACTTCAGTGGTTTCCGTCACATCATACAAGACTAAGTTGGTCAGCGTCGCAGTAGTGGTAGCAAACCGGAAGGTCACTCTGTAAAGGTCAATATCGCCTTTGGTATCAGCTGTCACTTTAAACTTGTAGATAGGAACAGCTGAACCGTTGGCCAGTGTATTTGTTCCGAGAGCCAACTTGCTGACCGTCGGGACAGACTTGTGCATGGTCACCTTATTAGCGGCTGTATCAGCGCTGTAGGTAAAAACATTAGCTCCTGAATCATAGCCAACACCATAGTCTTGGGCCGCGGTTGTGCCGTCAAAGTCAACGGCGATGGTATGGCCGGAGGTGCCGGGGAAACCGGTACCGATTTTGGCAATATCGCCTTTGATTATCAGCACTTTTTCATCGTTCTTAGGAATGACAAACGACGGACTCAAAACAAAGTCGGCAGTGGCTGCTCCGCCGGCGCCAATAAAGACGCCTGAAGCCACCTGGGTGCCATCCCACAATGAGACAGCTACTAAGTCAACGCCAGTGGAACTGGCAGAAGTTAGCTGGAGTCTCAAATTGGTGATGTTAATCTGCTCGCCAGTGGCGCGGAAGCGCAGTTTGGTGAGCTCAACACCGGTGATATCATTGGCCGATAATTTGGCGGATGGAGAAGCTGAATCAAGCTGGACGCTCCACTGACCGGAGACGACAATGTCCATCTTCTGGCCATTGGCCGCGGTAACCGCTTCGCCGATATCCTGACCAGTAGAAACACCGGTAGCAGAAATAGCGGCAGCAGCTGCCAATCCAAACTCATGGCTGGAAGCAGTGGCTGACCCTGAAATATTGCCTTTCAAAGCAATCGACTTGATTGTTCCTTTTGTAACAACCAATGGATTGTTAAGGCTAAACGTCAGAGTGGTTGAAGCAGTAGCGCTGTTGGTTGGGTTAACAACGTTGGAGCCGATGTTCAAGGCGGTTGTGCCGTCCCATAACTGCAAACTCTGAATAAATGCTTGAGTGCTTGCAGTATAGGCGCCGTCCTGAACCGCTACCGAAGTAATTCTGATATCCTCTCCGGAAGCAGTGGCGTCAAAGATAAGGTTGGCAAATGTGAAGCCAGTAATACCTCGAACGACCGACTGGGCGGCTGGCGAACCGGAAACCTTAACTGCTAAAGCTCCGGCTTTAACCGTCATCGTATTGGCCCAAACAGCTGAAGCTGGGGTGGCCTCTACAGCGTTACCGGTTGTTGCGCCGGTAGCTCCGGTCACTTTAGTAAACGGAGTGTTCAATCCAACTGCAATTGTGTCGTTGGTTTGAAAATCAATATTAATGTTACCTTTGACTATCACTGCCGTAGTGCCAACTGGGAAGGAAACGCTGCCTGAAAAAGTAGCAGTTCCATCGCCACCTTCTGTAATGAGACCATCTACACCGTTAACCGGGCCGGCGATAACTGTGCCGTCGGCTTTGGCTAAAACAATGTTGGTAATATCGGACGAACTGCCGCTTGCGCCTCCGCCAATTTGGGCAATATCAATACTCAGGATAATGCTGGTCGGTCTCACTTCTTCGCCAAGAACGACAAAATCAAAGGCGCCGAGGATTACTCCTGTTGCACCTTCGGTCACGTTGGCGGCTGGGGCAGCGCTGGAGTTTTTATCAACTCTTAGCGAGCCAGTGCCAATTGTCACATGAGCGCCGGCAAAATAAGGAGACGTAGTAGGTGAAATGGCAGTAGCGTAAGCTGTTGCGTGGGTTACGCCGTTAGACGCGAAGACAGGTATCAGGCTATAGCCATAGGTGGTTCCCTTGATGACGATATCGGTATTTCGATAAATATCGAAGCTGATAGTCCGGGCTGAACCATTGGCAATATCACCTTTTATGGTGAATTCCTTGGACAAACCCTTGGCAATAACAATCGGAGTAGCGAAATTAACGGAATAGTACTTGCCGTCTGAAGAAATAGTGGCAGCATAATCGGTTGTGCCGTCGTTGACTTTAACGTTAGCCAAGTCAGAAGAAGCGGCGGAACCGGATTGATTCCATCTGATTGAGTTGACGCTCACGTCTTCGACTGAACCGGCCGTAACTTTCAAGCTGCTGAAGTTGTAATTGGTAACACCAACTTCTTTAGTGAAAGCCGTACCGGGATCCAAGGCACCGACGGTGATTGAAGCCGTACCAATAGCCAGCGAGGCGTTAATCGTATTGTAGTTGCCGGTAATAGGCAAAGTGCCACTAATGCTGGAAGCAGTTGTAACTGCTACTAAGCTTAAGGTGACGACCTGACCGGCATAAGCTGCTGTTGACGCCGGCATATTGGCGGCAATCAAGATTGACTTGGTTGTGCCTGCCGGAATAACTATTGCGTCTGGGAAAATTGCCTGATGGTTAGCATTCAAGACCTGGTTAAGGCCCAATTGGCTGTCGTCAGCAGTGTCAATTAACATCACCGAACCGATAGCCGCATCAACGGCCAAACCGGTTCGCTGAACCGTCAAACTATTAATCGTGACGCTTCCGGCTGAAGAAGCAGTGAAGTTGACTTTAGTAAAACCAACTCTGGCTGCATTGGCCGGAGCCATGCCGGCAACGGGTGTATCTGAAGCCAAAGCTACAGATAAACCGCCGACTGCGCCTACGCCGCCACCTTCAGTTGAAAGGGTGCAGGTGGTGTCATCGGTGCTGGCAGTATAGCTGTCACGGTCAGCCGTGTT
>Ga0210006_1000568_pt1 | contig 28752 bp, 21 predicted proteins | sample CryGey02umfilter_2_FD_185452 | JGI IMG/M metagenome (GOLD analysis project Ga0210006, IMG submission 185452) | Groundwater microbial communities from aquifer in Utah, USA - Crystal Geyser 4/10/14 0.2 um filter (SPAdes) (version 3) | ecosystem: Environmental > Aquatic > Deep subsurface >... | reverse complement strand
ACTTTTTCCCTCAACTTCTGTGTAAAAAAATTAAACTATTCCATCCTTAATTTTAACCATTCATCAATAAAATGATGTTTTGTATATCATTTTTATGCACTTTTGTGTCTTAAAAGTTTAAATCATTTTTTATGAACAAATTAATTTTCGCAGCATTACTTCTTCTTGTTGTTTATGGTTGCAGAACCACCGGAACAATTAACCTTCCTGAAAGGATAATTGAAATTGAAAATCCTGATAAAAAACCTGTTGAAAGACCCATTTATCAAGCTTCTTATACCAAGAAAGTAGATTTAATTCACACCAAATTAGCCGTTAGTTTTAATTGGGAAAAAGCTGAACTTTATGGTAAAGCCGATATTATTTTACGTCCGTATTTTTATGCTACAAATAATCTAGAATTAAATGCACGAGGAATGGATATTCATCAAGTAGCATTGGTTGAAAACGGCAACAAAAAACCTTTAGATTTTACTTACGATAGTTTACTTATAACCATAGCATTAGATAAAAATTATACTCGAAACGACACGCTAACTATTTTTATAGACTATACAGCTAAGCCAGATGATTTGAAAACAGGTGGCAGTAATGCTATTTCTTCGGACAAAGGCTTGTATTTTATCAATCCTAAAGGGGAAGAAAAAAACAAAATGCCTCAAATTTGGACACAAGGAGAAACAGAATCTAATTCCGTTTGGTTCCCAACTGTTGATGCTTCCAATCAAAAAATGACGAATGAAATTGCTATTACAGTAGCAGAAAAGTATGCAACACTTTCTAATGGAATTTTAATAAATTCTGAAATCAATGGAAATGGAACTAGAACAGATTTTTGGGAAATGGATCAGCCTCATGCTCCTTATTTGGTGATGATGGCAATAGGTGAATATAAAGTGGTGAAAGACAAGTGGAGAAATATAGAAGTAAATTATTATGTAGAAGAAGCGTTTGAGCCTTATGCCAAAGATATTTTTGGACTAACACCAGAAATGATAGAATTTTATTCCAACATTTTAGGGGTGGATTATCCTTGGCAAAAATACCATCAAGTAGTGGTGCGTGATTACGTTTCTGGGGCTATGGAAAATACTTCGGCAGTTATATTTGGAGATTTTGTTTATCAAACCAAAAGAGAAATGATAGATGGTAGCAGTGGTGAGGATGTAATTGCTCATGAACTTTTTCACCATTGGTTTGGTGATTTGGTTACTTGTGAATCATGGTCAAATCTTCCTTTAAATGAATCTTTTGCTACCTATAGCGAGTTTTTATGGAATGAATATAAACATGGAAATGATAAGGCTGCTCATGGATTACAACAAGATTTGAGTGGCTATTTATCACAAGCAAAACAAACTGGACCAAAAGATATGATACGATTTGATTATGAGGATAAAGAAGACATGTTTGATGGACATAGTTATCAAAAAGGAGGAAGAATTTTGCACATGCTCAGAAAATATATGGGTGATGAAGTCTTTTTTGCTTCCTTGAAATTGTATTTAGATGAAAATAAATATACCGATGTAGAAATGCATCAGTTGCGTTTGGCTTGCGAAAAAGTTACAGGTGAAGATTTGAATTGGTTTTTTAATCAGTGGTTTTTTGCCAAAGGACATCCTGTTTTAGAAATCAATTATGAATACAATGATTCTACTAAAACTCAAAAAGTTATTGTTGAACAAAAACAAAATTTTGAAGAAGTTCCCTTATATAAATTACCATTCAAAATAGATATCTATGCCAATGGAAAAAAGGAAACTAAAGAAGTGGTGGTTGATAAAGTGATGAATGTATTTGAATTTAAGGCAAGTTCTAAACCTGATTTAGTGAATGTAGATGCCGATAAAATGTTGCTTTGTGAAAAAACAGACAACCATAAATCTACAGAAGAATGGGCATTTTTATATCAACCAACAGCAAATTATGGAGCTTTAAAAATGAATTATTTAGATAAATATGAAGCCATATCTAAATTACAAAAATCGAAAGAAGAAATTGCCATTACCACACTAATAAAAGCATTAAATGATGAATATGAAGGCATTAGAAATTATGCATTAGGAAGTATAAAAACAGTAGCTAATGCAAAACCAATAGAAACAAAAGAAGCACTATTAAAACTTGCAAAAGAAGACACTAATTCAAAAGTAAGAGGTAATGCAATTGGGGCATTAGCAAAATATTTTGCTGGTGAAGATGGTGTTGAAGATGTTTTCCTAAACGGAATCAACGAACAATCGTATTTTGTGATTGGAAAATCGTTGGCAGCAATTTCAACCACCAATGGAAAGTTAGCAATGAAATATGCTAAAACCTTTGAAGAAGAAGATAATGCAACATTAGTTGGAGCTGTTTCAGGAATATATGTTGAACATGGAACAGAAAAACAGTTGGATTATTTTATGAATAAAGCTGAAAAAATTGATGGTTTTGGAAAATATGGATTTATGATGTCTTTCAATAGCTATTTGAAGAAGCAAGATAATGCAACAGTGAGCAAAGGGTTGACTACAATAAAAGAGGTTGCTTTAAATGAAAAAATTTGGTGGATACGTATGCTAGGAATTAATAGCTTGTCTGATTTAGATGGAATGTATTCTAACAGAATTCATATTGCAGAAGCAGAATTGAAAACAGCTGAAGTTGGTTCCGAAAAAGAACAAAAACTCAAAAATTCTATCGATGAAGATAAAAAATTGCAACAAGCCATTTCTAAAATTTTAGAAGAAGTAAAAACAAAAGAAGAAAACCCTCGTTTAAGGAGCATGTTAGGGCTTAAATAGTTGGAAATTGGAAATTGGAAGTCAGAAGTCAGAAGTCAGAAGTCGGGAGACCGAAGACCGAAGATAGAAGTCAGAAAAAAAATCGATTTAAAACAAAACATCTAACAGAAAATATATTTTAAAAGAAGAATTCAATGAACAGTATGAATATGCATTTAATTTGATGAATATGATGATAGTATTTAGAGGAAATATAAATTAAACTGTAAGCAGGAAGCAAAAACTTCGGACTTCCGACTTCTAACTTCAGACTATTAGGCACAAAAAAACATACACATATGAAAAAACTAATTACACTTGGACTTATTCTATTTTCTGGAGTTATTTTAGCTCAAAAAGTTAACGTAGAGAATGCAAAATATAAATTCATAAGCGGTGAAAAACATGCCTTGAAAGTAAATATATTTACAGATGACATAAAAGATATTTTAAAAGCATTTCAAAAAGAATTAGAAAAAGAAGTTGGTACTGTAACCGAACAAAAAAAAGAGTTAATCTTAGATAATGTAATGATTAAAGCCATTACAGAAGATAAAATAGATGCTTATGTTGCTGTGAAAAAGATGAAAGACAATACTTCCGAATTATATGTTTCTTTTGAAATTAATAATGAAATTATAGAACCTAAATCAAAAGCCTATAAAAAAGCAGAACAATTTATGGAAAAACTATCTAAGGATATTTCTATAGTGGTGATAGAAAAAGAATTAGATAAAGAAGAAAAAGCACTGAAAAAGTTGCAAAATAAAGTAAATGATTTGGAAGATAAAAACAAAAAACTGGAACAAGATTCAAAAGACCGTGAAGAGGATATAAAGAAAAATAAAAACAAATTGAAAGAAGTTTCGGATGACCTAAAAGAGGTTAATAAAAAAATGAATAGTGGTAAAGGAAAAATGGATAAACTGGCAAAAGACAAAGAAAAATTAGATAAAGACCATGAAAAACTTTCTGATAAAATAAGTAAAGACGAAAAGAAAATTAAAGACAATAAAAAGGATATAGAATCGAACAACAAGGACATAGATAAATTAAAAAATGATATTAAAAAACAAGAGAAAGTGGTTAGTGATGTTAATGACAAGCTAAAAGCAGTAAAATAAAGGCTACTACTCAGCAGATATAAAGCATAAAATATAGTTAAACTTCCAAGGTTTCCAAATCCTTGGAGGTTTGAAGTATAAAGGTTGTTTTAATTTGTGTCTCGATAACTCTCGGGATGTGGATATTTTATTGATTATTTGCTGGGAGTAGTAACAAATAAAGAATTTAGATTTTTATGTTTTTTTATCATTTCACTTCTTAAAGAATACTGTATATTTGTTTTTTTAAAACTTAACAAACATGGAAAACCAAGAAATAAATAATGATTTCGCTTTTGACAAACAAAACTATAAACTAATTGTTTTTGGTATTGCTACTATGGTAATCGGATATGTTTTAATGATAGGAGGAGGTTCTGAAGACCCAAAAGAATTTAGTTACGAGCTTTTTTCTGTTACTCGAATTTATGTTGCCCCTTTATTAATTTTAGTAGGTTTAGGTGTTGTGGGTTGGGGAATAATGAAGAAGGTTAAGTAATTAGTAGTTAGGTGTTAGTAGTTAGTAGTTCTTGCTTCTTTTTTACCCATCAACCAATGTAAAAACCAATCAAATGTCAATTTTACAAGCAATTATTTTAGCGATAATAGAAGGGTTAACAGAATTTTTACCAGTATCATCCACAGGTCATTTAATTATAACCTCTTCCTTAATGGGAATAGCACAAGATGATTTCACAAAAACATTTACCATAGCCATTCAATTCGGAACCATCTTATCTGTGGTTGTTTTGTATTGGAAACGATTTTTTCAAACCGTAAATTTTTATTTTAAATTATTGGTTGGTTTTCTTCCTGCAGCTTTTTTTGGATTATTACTCAATGATTATATTGATGCATTGTTAGAAAATGTGCTAGTGGTGGCAACAACACTTTTTTTAGGTGGAATTGTGTTGGTTTTTGTAGATAAATGGTTTAAAAAGACAGAAGTTGAAGGAACTTCTGAAGTTACTTATCCAACAGCATTAAAAATTGGATTTTTTCAATGTATTGCTATGATTCCTGGGGTTTCTCGTTCTGCAGCAACCATTATTGGAGGATTAACTCAAAAAATGAACAGAAAAGCCGCTGCTGAATTTTCTTTTTTCTTGGCAATCCCAACCATGTTTGCCGCAACAGCTTATAAATTACTGAAATTTTTTAAAGAAGGAAATGGTTTTGAAGCCAATGAAATCACACTGCTTTTAATAGGAAATATAGTAGGATTTGTAGTTGCAATTATTGCCATTAAAGCTTTTATAAGTTTTTTAACTAAATACGGATTTAAGCTTTTTGGTTATTATCGTATAGTATTGGGATTGTTGTTACTTATACTTCATTTTTCAGGAGTAGAGCTTACTATCTTTTAATTGATTTGCCATGCAAGAACTCCAAGAAAAGTACCTCAATGGGCAGTATTTATTGATTATAAAACCTATAGGTTGGACTTCTTTTGATGTAGTACGAAAAATTAATTATCTACTAAAAAATCAACTACAAATAAAAAAAATTAAAGTAGGTCATGCTGGAACTTTAGACCCTTTGGCAACAGGTTTATTGTTGGTTTGTACAGGAAAGTTCACCAAAAAAATTGATGAAATTCAAGCACAAAAAAAAGAATATACAGGAATAATTACACTTGGAGCAACCACCCCTTCTTTTGATTTAGAAAAACCTTTTGACGCATTTTTTGAGACCAATCCTATTTCTGATGAAATGATAATTGAAGCGGCAACAACTTTTTTAGGAACACAAGAACAAACTGCTCCAATACATTCAGCCAAAAAAATTGATGGAAAAAGAGCCTATGAATTAGCAAGAGCTGGTGAAGAGGTAATTATAAAAAAAAATACCGTTGTTATTGATGAATTTGAAATCACAAAAATAGAACGAAATAAACTTGTTTTTTCAACGGATAAATTAATTGATGACAATGAGTCAAAAATAAATCAAGAAGAACCTTACAACAATGGAATTCACATATATTTTAGGATAGTATGTAGTAAAGGAACTTACATTCGTTCTATTGCTCGTGATTTGGGTTTAAAATTGAATTCAGGAGGACACTTATCGCAATTAACAAGAACAAGAATTGGTAGCTTTTCTCTTGAAAATGCTAAACAAATTGCAGAAATATCATTTATTTAATTTTTTTGTAGCTACTTTTTCCATAATTTTATGGTTTATGAGAAATTTCCTTTATTTTCTATTTGTCTTAGCTTTCTCTTATTGCACACCTAAAGGTCCACAAACATTTTCAAGCCCATTTATTGGCAAAACAAAGGCTGAATTAATTTTAAGCAAAGGCTCTCCAACTCAAATTAAAATTTATGATAAGTCTGAAGTATATATTTATAAAACCAAAGAAGAATATTATGGAAAAAAACAACCCATTTCAAAAAATGGAGAAGTTGTAAAACCTAAAAAAGTGTATATTATTGAATTCATTTATTATATCAATTCTGAAGAAATTATTTATAAATATCAAGTTTGGAAAAAGAAACAAAAAGTAAAATAAAAAAATCCCTTTTGAATTATTCAAAAGGGATTTTTCATTAAAACGTATTTCATTACGTTATTTGGTTACAACAAACTTATTGTTGTGTAGTATTTTTCCTGAAGCTCTATCTCTAATGGTGTAGAAATAAATACCAGAATCAAATACAGAAACATCAATAGTTTGTTTAGTAGTATTAAATGTAATGGTTTTAATGGTTTTTCCAGTAATGTCCATAATTGCAATTTCGCTGTTGTTAGCTACATTAGTAGCAAATGTAACCACATCTTTTGCAGGGTTAGGATAAACATTAAAATCAGATGAAACTTTTAATTCACTAAGACCAACAGTTGGTGAATTTTTTTGCCAAGAAACTCTATTTACAGTTCCATTATTTTCATAATCCATTTCAATAACTGGGAATTTTGAGGCAGCATTATCTGTCCACCAACGGGCTGTATTAATGGTATCAAAAGCAATTGGTTCAACTCCAATTAAACTTGCTGTAAAAGGATCAATAACATTCCAAGTCCCACTTTGTAATATCCAAGTAGTATCCACAGTAGTTTCATAAACATTTTGTCTAATGCTAGCAAATGTTCCGAAAGAAGTAGTAACATTTCCCCATGCATCTACATTGCTGTATAAAGAATCTCCACGAGTTACGCGAGCAGAATCTATTCCTCCCTGTCCAATAAAAACTTGAAAAAGCTTTCCACTCCAAGTGGTATTATAAGTGGTTCCCATAGTAGAAGGAAATGTTATTATCGTTGAAGGAAATGGAATAGGTGTTTGTGTTCCTTGTATAAATATGGTTTGTCCGACCACAAAAAGTCCTGTAGTATTTTTATCTAAAAATTGCCATGAACTGTCTTGACCTGAATTAGTAAGCCCCATATTAGCTGAAGGAAAATTAGATGCTCCAGGCATAGCAGAAGGATTGCTAAAAGATAATGTGTCAACCAAGCGCTCCGTAACACCAGTAAAATTCCAAGTTTGATTTGCACCACTAGTTCCAATTGTTATTGCTCCTGGAATAGTGTCAACTGATTGTTCAACAGCCGCCCCAACGCTAACGATGTGCGTGCTGTTTAGGGTTATTTGAGCATGAAGAGCAATTGCTCCGACACTCAATAACGATGCTAAAGAGAGTAATTTTTTTTTCATAATTTTTTATTTTTAGGTTAATTAACACCACAAATATATAACATAGTATGTTAAAAAACAATTTATTAGTTGTTAAAAATGATTAAAGTAATTATAGTAACTCACAAATCTATACCTTTGCAGTATGAGTACTATAAGACAAAATAAAGTTGCCAGACTTTTACAAAAAGAACTAAGCAACATTCTTCAATTACATACGAATGAATGGTTTCCAGGAACAATGGTAAGTGTTACCATAATTCGTATTTCACCAGATTTAAGTTTTGCTAAAGTATATTTAAGTATTTTCGGAAAAATAGAACCTAAAGAAGGAATTCGGTTAGCAAACAGTCGTGTGAGTGAGGTTAGAGGTGCATTAGGAAAAATTGTTGGAAAACAACTTAGAATCACTCCTGAGCTTGCTTTTTATTTAGATGATTCCATTGATTATGTGGAAGAAATAGAAGAATTACTTAAAAAATAGGTAATAAACTTTTAATTTTTTTGCCATCAACGTCATTGCGGGCTTGACCCGCAATCTTGTTTTTGTATTTATTTGAGATTGTGGGTCAAGCCCGCAATGAACGAAAGTGAAACCTTGTTATCGTATATAGTGTGTTAGTTTATAAATTGTTGTTTTAAACCACATTAATCTGCCTAAAGCAGGAACTAATTTTTTAATAAATCCTTCCGCTTCTCCAACTGTCAACAGCCCTGAACCAACTGCTTTTAAAAACAGGAGAACGACTCAATACATAATCATTTCCAGTAATTGGATTGTTTACTTTATGAAAAACAAAACTCATTGACATCATGTTGTTTTCTTCTCCGTATATCCAATTTTCGTAATTGTTGTTTTTATAAACAATATTTGGAATACCATAAATAATGTAAATAATTCCTCTGTCTGTTTTCCAGCCTTCCATATAAGATGTGAAATAATTATTAGCACTTTCAACACGTTTAAAATATTCTCGGATAAGTGTTCTTGCCCTATCATTACTTCCAGCAATTTCTCTCCAAAATTTATCCATGTCATTTTTTTGATTTTCACTAGCTAATAATAAATCATATTCTTTTTTGGTTGAAATATAGCGCATCGGAGGAACCATATTTTCAACGGTTTTTATTTCAGGAAAATTTTCTTGAAAATTAAAAAGTGTTGGTCCTGAAGTTGAATTTTGAGGTTTTACACTATATAAACCTTTTCCTGATATCTGGTAAGAAATTTGAAAAAGTGAATCAAATGTTAGTTCCTCTGTAAATTCAGGAGAAAAGCTCTGTTGTTCTTGAGGTGTTTCGTCTGATGAAAAAGGAGGTTTTGCTATTGGAAAATTTGATTTATAATATTTTAAAAGCATCACAGAATCAGAAATAGAACTGTTTTTTTGAATGATAAAATAGTCACTAGAATTAAAATGATTTTTAAAAATGACATTGTTGTTGGTATCCAACACTAAATAATTTTGGATGTTGTAGTTGTCTTTTCGATTGATAAGCACAGTTTTTCTGATGAATTGATCACGATTTACATCATTAAAAGTTATTTTTAAGGAATAAGATTTTAGCGTTTGTGTGTTGAATTTTATTACACCATCCAAGTACTTTTTTTGTTTGTTATCTCCATAATCTTTAAAACTAACCGAAGCAGTGTCTATTACAGCTTTTAGTTCCTCATCGGTTAACTCATATTGAATAAGTACATTAGCACTAAATGTAGAATCTTCACGTTTCTTAGTATAAAGCACATCAGCTGAATTTATTCTAAAATGAAGCTCAGAAATACTATCGTTTTTATGGAAAACAATAATTTCAGGATCTATTAAATTTAAACCAGGCATATAAATGCCAGCAACATTTTTGTTGGATGTTTTTTGCGAAGAGGAACAACTAGCAATAATTAAAAGAGATAGTATTGCTATAAATAAATTATATTTCTTCATCTTCATTTTCATTTAATGTTAATAGGTTTTCGGGGAGTTGTTTTTTCGTTTTTATACCTAATTTTTCTAATTTTTGAGTTGCGTCAATAAGGTTTCCTTTACCTGATTTTAGTTTATTAAATGCTTTATCATAAGCATCGTTCGAGAGTTCTATCCCTTTTTTTATACGTTCTAAATCTTCTAAAAAACTCACAAATTTATTATGAAGTGCTCCCGCTTGACGAGCAATTTCTAATGCATTTTTTGTTTGTTTTTCTTGTTTCCATAAGGAAGCAACTGTCCGCAATGTAGCCAATAGTGTGGAAGGAGTAACAATTACTACTTTTCTATCCCAAGCATATTGATACAATTCATTGTCTGCCCTCAAAGCCAATCCAAAAGAAGATTCTATAGGCATAAAAAGCAATACAAAATCGGGAGTATCCATACCTTTTGCGGTGATGTAATGTTTTTCGCTTAACCCTTTGATGTGATTTTTTACGGAAAGAACATGGTTTTTTAGATGATTTTGAAGTTCTTCTTCTACTTCACTATTTATGTAGTTTTGATAGGCTATTAAGGAAACTTTTGCATCAATAATAATGTGTTTATTTTCGGGAAGGTTAATAATTACATCAGGTTGCACTCTATTTCCTTCTTCTGCTGTGGTGCTATATTGGGTGGAATATTCTTCATCTTTTATTAACCCAGAGCTTTCCAACACTTTTTCAAGAATAAGTTCTCCCCAATTGCCTTGTGCTTTATTGTCTCCTTTCAGTGCTTTGGTAAGGTTTTGAGCTTCTTCGCTCATTTGAATATTGAGTTTTTCGAGCGATTTTATTTGTTCAATTAAAGAAGTTCGTTCTTTAAACTCTTTTTCGTAGTTGGTATCTACTTTTTGCTCAAATTGCTTGATGTTTTCTTTGAGTGGATTTAAAATTTCACCCAATCGTTTTTCGTTAGTTAGGGCAAATTCTGAAGCATTTTCTTTGAGTAATTTATTAGCAATGATAGAAAATTCTGTAGTAAATTTCTCTTGCAATTGTTCTAATTCTCCCTTGTGTTCTTTGAGCTTATCTTCTATGTTTTGATTGGCATTTTCCAAACGTGCATTATCGGAAAGTAGTTTGTTTTTTTCATTTTCCAAGGCGATGAATTTTTCTTCTTGAGCTTTAAAAACTTCCCGAGAAGTTTCTATTCGTCCGTTTAATGCACCATTTTCTGTGCTTAAAGCAGTAATTTTTTGTTGAAGTTCGTCAACAATACTACTGCCTGTTTCACTTGAGGAATTATTTTTTTTAACTAAAAAACCAATAACAAAGCCTAATATAAGCCCAACAAACAATAAGATTACAGAAGTTATTTCCATTAATTTTTTTGTATAAAATTAGGAAAAATCTACTAATGCCATTCTTATTGAAACAAACTTCTTTATAGGGTGTTTACTCCTAAGCACTTTTTTCTACCACAGAGGCACAGAGGACACGGAGATGACAACTCCTAATTACTCCTAAGTATTTTTAAGTATTCCTAAGTACTTTTAACTCCGTACTCTAAGTACTCAAGGCACTTCTAAGTATTCCTAAGTACTCTTTCCTACTCCAACACTACCTTTTGTATTACATTTTGGTTAGCGGAGTTAATTTTTACCAAATATATGCCTTTGGGCTGACTAGTAAGATTAATAGTTAGTATGGAAGCATTTATTGTTTGCGAAAACACTACTTGCCCCATGAGGTTGGTTATTTCCAAATTACCTCCTGCAAATTCCTCTAATTGAGTAATGGTAAAGTTGCCTGAAGTTGGGTTGGGGAAGAGGGTGGATAAAATACTAAAGTTCGTTTCATTTAAACCTACAGTAGAAGAAAGTTTGGCAAGAAAAAAATCATCTAATCCAAAATGGGTTAATGATGTAGTTCCAATATTAGTAGTGGATCCTTGCATTTCTTCAATTGCTCCTGTAACATAAATTTCACCAATATTGTTAATAGCAATGCCGTTACCATTATCACTTCCTAAAGCCTGAATACCTTTCATCCACTCTTCATTTCCATTAGTGCTATATTTTAAAATATAAACATCAGCATCATTTCCTATGTTACCAACAACTGTTAATGTAGTATTTGCAAATGTTATGGATGGGCTAAAAGTTCCCCCAATGATATATGCTCCGCCACTTGGGTCAAGAACTAAATCATTAACCCAATCATTAAAAATACCTCCGGCATTTTTTGCCCATAAAACTTGCCCTGATGGATTATATTTCACTAAAAAGACATCGTTTTGTCCATTAGTGGTAAGTGAAAATGAATCAAAAATAATTGAACTTCCTCCTGCAAACTTCCCTAAAACATAGCTATTTCCATAAGCATCTACTTTTATTGCCATTCCTTGATCGCTAGTAGCTGCAATAGCATTTTTTGCCCATAATACATTTCCTGAGGTATCTAATTTAGCTACAAACATATCGTTAGAGTTTACAGAGTTAGTGTTCGCTAAAGTAAATGTTCCTATCGTTAAAGAATCTCCGAAAAAACCTCCTGTAAGATAAACACCTGTTTCATTTACATAAATATCTCGTAATTGAGGTGATGAAATTGTTCCTGTGGTAGTTAGTGTTTTAGCCCAAATCAGGCTTTCTGATGCGTTTCGTTTTTCTAAAGTTACAACTGTAGGAGTTCTAATAATGGAATAACTATTCAAATCATTGTCTATGGCAGCAAAACCCCTATTAAGATTGCTGTTGCTACTATTCTTAGCCCAAATCACTTGTCCATTATTATCATATTTTGCAACAAAAAAATTCGTGCTACCTGAATTGGTTAATGTAGTTGTACCTATAGTAAGTGTTACGCTTGAAAACCCTCCGCTAACATAAACATCATTATTTTTATCAATTAACAGTTGAGCTACAAAATCAGAACCTTGGCTACTAATATTCCTTACCCAAATCACACTGCCATTCGGGTTATATTTTGCTAAAAAAATATCATCGTCACCAGCATTAACAAGCGTAAAAGTGCCAATATTAAAATTGGCATCTCTATAAACACCTAATACATATATGTATCCTTGTGAATCTATGGCAATATCTTCTCCAGAATCTTTTCCGCTACTCCCACCAATTTTTGCCCATTGCCAACTAGGGTTTTGAGCATAAAAAACACTAGGCAATACTACCACCATGAGTAAAGCTATTTTAGTTAGTGTTTTTTTCATTTCTACTATTTTATTGATTTATTTTTACCACTTTACCATTATATGTTTGCTCGCCAACTTGTAAGGTATAAAAATACGTACCTTCTTTTAATTCGGCAATGTTTAGGCTAAAATTTTGTTTTCCTTCGGTTGGTGGGTTGTAGGTGTAGGTTTTTACTACTCTGCCTGTAACATCATAAATAGTAAAGATGCTTGGGTTACGTAAAAAGTTGGTGTAGCTGATGTTTACAATATCGTTAGTAGGGTTGGGATAAACCGATAAATTAACTAATTCTTCTTCACTTTCGGGTTGATAGCCATATAATTCTTTGTTGAGTTGGTGCATTATTTTGTCTATTTCTTCTTGGGTAAGTTGTTCTCCTGTTTGGGTGTTTTGGCGTTGCGTATAATCCGTAAAACGGCAATCGTCTATTCTTACTTTTACTTCGGAGCCAGCTTTAAAATGCACACCCGGTTTTAGTTTAACACTATTACCTGCTATCATACGGTAGTGGGTGCCGGGTTCTACGGTTAAACTTGTTGCTACAATGTTGTTTAAGGCTGCTTGGGTTACATTTTGGTAATTGGAATAGATGCGATTATTTACTAACCCAGGAAATGTTACACCTGGCAGCCATTGAATGCCGTTTATAGGTCTTCCGTTGCTGGGATTAAAGTCATCATCAATATTACCAATGGCAATGTTGTGCATATTAAAATTAATCGCTTCAGCATATTCGTCAGGATCATAATCTCCTGGTTGTCCAAATGTACCTATCCCAAAAGTTCTGTTTATATAGTTGAGATTTGAAGTAAAAAAACCAGTGTTCAAATTAGCGTCATCAAAAGTTAAAGGTATTTTATTAAAATGTTGCATATTATAAAACACTATATCATTTTCAAGACCTATTCCAATACTTGGAGTTGAACGTGTTAAATCATTAACATCATTATTATTATTTACTCTAGCAGCAGAAAAAGCAATAGCACTTAAACTTCTTTGTCTAATATATTCGCTTACTATAGCTCCATCACCTGTTAGCACAAAAATAAATTTACCAGTTAAATCCCCCATACTGGGCCAATTGTTTAATTGAGCTGCTGCCCTCATATTTCCAAAGTTGTTTCCTAATAAATCTCGGGGTTTGTAAATGTTAGTTTCACCAAAGATATCGTTAAAAAATTGGTCTAGTCTAGCTGGTGTATGCTGTGAGGAAACTTTAAAATCATCTTGTAAATCTATATGTATAATTATTGGGTCATGATTAGGATAATCAATATGCCATTGTTTAATATCGGCTAAACAAACAATAAAGGTTTTATCACCATCAGCTTGTCCTGTTAATGTATTGTACCCACAGTTATTACAATTACTATTACAAAAAAAACCTGTGTGGAATACTTCATAAGCTATGGGTGTTGAAGTTCGATGAATATCCAATTCTAACACACGAGTATAAAATAGTGATTGATAAAGACCTCCATCACTTTTATAAACTACACTTGGTTGATAGGTATTGTGTCCAGCCAACCGATATACATTATTCAATTTGGCACAATTGATAGTTGGGTCAGCCAATTGGATAGTGATTGCTCTATTCAACAACTGAAATTCCTGTCCATTATTATCCATAACAGTTAACCTAAATACATACGTGCTACCTTGTAAAATATCATTATCCACCCTGCTACCACTTGAAATGCTATCGGTAACAACAAAATTTGCCATTCGCAAAAAGTTGGGGCTGCTTTCTGCACTTAACATGGCTTTATCTATCATTACCTGTGTAATATCGTTGTAGCTTACAAAAGGAAAATCAATAAAATCAATGACATTTAACGAATCGGTATTTTCAAAATCATCGGGAAATAATTTAAAAGAAGTAAAAATACCTATAGTACCTTCTGCTACATTTACGGACATATTTGCTACTGTAAATTTAACTTTTACGGCTTGTACGTTAACTGTTAATAATAAGATTACTATATAAGTTGATGTGAATTTTTTCATGCTTATTTGTTTTAATACGTTCATATTATTTACCTATTGTAATTCGATAAGTAATGAAAGAGTTTGCTATATTAAAAATAGGTGTTCTATTAAGTCTAATCAAGCCAACATCAATATTAGTTCCTATTGATGTTGAAAGTGAAATTTTATAAAATATTTGAAAAGAAATTCCCCCATAAGGAGAAGTGAAATTTGCTCCTTCAGCAATAAAGGGAATACCAAATTTAAGTGATATAGTATTGTGCCAATGTTTGGTAGAATAATAAACAACCCCAGCATTTAACCCTAAAAGTTCAACATATCCAATATTACGTTCTCTTTCTTTTGTTTGTGCTAAAAAATAAGATAGTATAAACCCCATTTGTAATCCAAAGGTAAATACATATTTATTATTAATTGGCATATCACAATTTAATCCACCCCCAATAGGTTTAATCTCTAAACTTAATTGTTTCTTGTGTTTTAAATTTACACTATACTCTTGCCCCACCACAGGCAGCACAACAACAAAAAGCAAAATTATAATAAGGAGTTTTTTCATAGTATAAAATTAAGGTAACACTTAATTTGTGTTACTGTTTTTTCATAATTTCCAACTCCTTAATTCTTTTTTCCAATGCAATAATATAAAGCGTTAGTTCTTCTATTTTTTCCATTTGTTTTACTTGCATATCGCCTACTTGTAATCCATTTTCTTTTACCTCTTTTGCAGTAGGAATGTTAGGAAGATGTTTGTTTTCTTTAATGTATTTTTCTAACTCGTTTAATGGCATTAAACTATAATCTACATTAAAAACATAGTCAGGAAAAGGAGCGGGTTGTACGGTCATTTCTGTACAGAGCACGTTACCGTCACCCATTACTCTAAAAACATCGGGACTGTTTGCAAATGATGTATTAATTACCGCTATTGCTTTATGATTGTTTCTAGAAACAACAGATTTAACTCCATAATCCCAATCGTTATTACTTTCTTGCACAAAACAAGAAGCTACTTTGTTGTTGTTGGCATCTACTAAAAATTTAACATCTGAAAAAAAAGGACTTTCTCCAATTACCACATTCCCATCTTTATGAATAAACAAACGGGTGTTTTGAGCAACAGTTGCATCGGGTACGGCTGTTTGCCCTTGGTTGGGTGTGTTGGTGTAAGGTAAGGTTACAAAACGCAATGAGCCAAAAATATCGCCATAAATTACTGCTCCTCCATTGTGAGGTCCATCGCTGCTCGTTTGCCATAAATGGGTGGCATCGCCAATTCGTGTTGCATTAAAACCAATGTAGCTGGTGCCATAACCTAAATCATGTCCTCCAGCATTGCCAACAACAAATTTAGTGGCGTTTGTGCTTACTTGTAATGATTGCGTAAACAAACCTCTTCCTCGTACATCTAAACTTGCGGTGGGGTTGTCTGTGCCAATTCCTACCCAAGCTGGGCAGTTTACACCTGTATATAAAGCTCCTAAAGTTGGGGTTAATCCTTTTGCACTCCAAACAGGAACAAATAAACCGTTCAAATCTATAGGACATTGTATTTGAGGGTCGTAAATGGCACTTACTAATCCACTTCTATCCAAACTTGTCAGCTTTCCATTGTTGTCAGCTGTAACTATCCTTACTTCATTGGGTGGTAGTGGAGTTACGGGTTTTAGTTTTTCTAAAAAGACATCGCCCATAAATTTAGATTCGGAGTTGGGTGCAATTTCTAAGGCGGTGATGTTGTTGCACTTCAGCACAAGGTTTTGGTTGTTGGTAGTACCTATAAAATCGGAAGAGGTAGCTTGGTTTCCGCTTAGTTTCCAGTTGATGCCACCAGCATTGCTATTTGGGTTTTGGGCAACAGCTATGGAACTTAGCCAAAGCATACTAAGAGTTAGAGTTGAAAGTTGAAAGTTGAAAGTTTCATAATCAGTAGTTTAAAGATTAACTAAGCAAATATAAAACATTTTTTTGAATTGTGCAAATTTTTTTTTTGAAACTTTCAACTCCTAAGTAGTTTTAACTCCCAACTACTAACTACTCAAGGCACTCCTAAGTACTTACCTAGGTTACTTCCCTAAAATTAAAACAGGCGTACCTTCGTCAACCAAATCATACAATTCTATTACATCAGCGTTTTTCATTCTTATACAACCATGAGAAACAGGTTCTCCTATATACCCTTCTTCGGGTGTTCCATGAATGTAAATAAAACGATTGTAAGAATCAATATTCCTCCCTTTGTTTATGCCAACTTCTTCTCCGTCAAGCCATAGAATGCGAGTTGTAACATAATCGCCATCTGCTTTGGTTTTGTCTTCATAAATAGTTGCCATACTTCCATTATAAACCCGAGCTTCTAAAATTCCACCCAACGGAACATTGTCTCCAATTTTTCTTTTGATATTGTGTAAGCCTAAAGGTGTTTTTAAACTGTGTAATTCATTGCCAACTCCTTTTTTAGCGGTTGAAACTGTATATTTTTTGATTATGGAATCTTTTTCAATTAAATACATTTGTTGATGTTTAACAGAAATAAATAAAAAAGAGCTAAAATCTTTATCAGGATATTTTAGATTTAAATATTCGGAAAGAAACGCACCTAAATCAAAAGTAGTTTCTGTTTCTACAGGTTCAGGAATTTCTATTTGTACTTCTGCTTTTTGGGTAGGCTCAACAATTTTTTTGGACGATTTACAGGAAAACAATCCTACCAACAAAATCAGTAGTACTTTATAAAGTTTTATGTTTAAGTGAAATGTGAACATTAAAAAACAAAAATAGAATTTTACTTATTTTTATTGCTCATTTTCAACATTATTTTATAAAAAAGCGAAGGAAACAATGTTTTAAAAGGAATAGACAGCAACTCTTTGTTTCCAATATATTGATGTTTTTTGTTGGAAGTAATAGCAGCAACAAATTTTTTAGCAAAAGTTGTAGCTTTCATTCCATTGAGTTGAGCATCACTATTTTCGTTGGTACTGTTTCCGTTTCCATCAATGGCATTTAACGAAACATTGGTGTTAATAAACCCTGGAGATACAATTAAAATATGAATGTTGTCTTTTACTAATTCTAAACGCAATGATTCGTAAAAACCATATAAAGCGTGTTTTGATGCTGCATAAGTAGATAATTGAGGTAGTCCAAATTTGCCTAAAATACTGGTAACAACAACTATTTTTCCATTTTTCTGTTGTTGCATAATAGGTAAAACGGCTTTTGTTAGGGCAACATTTCCAAAATAGTTAATGTCCATAATTTTCTTTTCCACTGTTTCGGAAGTTGCTAATGCTTCACTTTTTTGACTAATTCCACCATTGTTTATTAATACATCAATCCCATTAAATTTAGCAACAACCTGCTGCACCCAATGGGTTGCTTGAGAATAATCCTCTAAATCAATTGGCAAGATAAGAGCGTTTTCATCTGTTAGATTTGCATTTTTTTGAATTCTAATTAATTCATCTTTTCTTCGAGCAGATAAAATAATTCTACAATCTTTTTTTGCAAGTTCATACACAGTAGCTTCTCCAATTCCTGATGATGCACCAGTTACCCATACAACTTTGTTAGATAAATTCATATGTATATTTTATTTTATTAAATCGGTCATCCCGAGATATTCGGAACGCCAACTTATCTTCATCACATTTTGTGTGCTTCGGAACATGGCTATTTCATAACCACAAATTTAGTAATAATTACCAAAGAGAAAATTTGAACTAAATAATTAAAAAATATGACTAGTTATTGTTGTATAATTTTGATTATTAATTCATTAATAGTGATTAAAAAAAGAGGTTCTATTTCCTATTTTATAAGCCTATAAATTTCACATCAAATAATTATCTCATGTGTTAAATATACCTACATTTGCCCTTTAATTTTAAAAAAAAGAGTTTAAATTTTTAAATTTTCAGATTATGTCAAACATGTCAAAACACGAAGCGGAAATTAAAGCTTTTATGGATCGGGTAAAAGTAAAATATTCACATGAACCAGAATTTATTCAAGCAGTTGAAGAAATTGCAGAATCAGTTATTCCTTTTATTGCCAACCATCCAAAATACATAAAGGCTAAGATTTTAGATAGAATGGTTGAACCAGAAAGAACAATTATTTTTAGAGTATCATGGTTAGATGATAAAGGAGAAATACAAATAAACACAGGATATCGTGTTCAGTTTAATTCTGCAATAGGACCTTATAAAGGAGGGTTGCGTTTTCATCCTTCTGTAAACTTATCCATTCTTAAATTTTTAGGATTTGAACAAACATTTAAAAATGCACTAACAACTTTGCCTATGGGTGGAGGTAAAGGTGGTTCTGATTTTGATCCAAGAGGAAAATCGGACAATGAAGTAATGAAATTTTGTCAATCGTTTATGATAGAATTATACAGACATATTGGTGAAAATACAGATGTTCCAGCAGGTGATATTGGTGTTGGAGCAAGAGAAATAGGTTACTTGTTTGGTCAATACAAAAGATTAACAAGTGATTTTACAGGAGTTTTAACTGGAAAAGGCTTTAATTGGGGAGGCTCTCGATTACGACCCGAAGCTACTGGATATGGAGCAGTTTACTTTTTGCAATCGATGTTAGCAACAAAAGGAATGGATATTAAAGGAAAAACCATTGCTGTTTCAGGTTTTGGAAATGTGGCTTGGGGAGTTGCTAAAAAAGCTGCCGAACTTGGTGGAAAAGTTGTTACGCTTTCTGGTCCTGATGGGTATATTTATGACAAGGACGGTATTTCTGGAGAAAAAATAGAATATATGTTGGAGTTAAGAGCTCTAAATGCAGATATGATTAAACCGTATGCTGAAAAATATAAAGTGCCTTATTTTTCAAACAAACGCCCTTGGGAACAAAAAGTGGATATTGCTATGCCTTGTGCTACTCAAAACGAGTTAGACGGGGTAAGTGCTCAACAATTATTAGATAATGGTGTACAATGTATTGTTGAAGTTGCAAATATGCCTTCAACACCTGAAGCTTATAAATTAATTATAAAAAGCAAAATTTTATACTCTCCAGGAAAAGCTTCTAATGCTGGTGGTGTTGCTACATCTTGTTTAGAAATGAGTCAAAATGCATTGCATGGTAATTGGTCTGCTAAAAAAGTAGATGAGCGTTTAAAAAGCATTATGGTTTCCATTCATAAAGAATGTGTAAAATATGGTAAAGAAGGTGATTATATTGATTATTTTAAAGGAGCAAACATTGCAGGATTTGTAAAGGTTGCTGATTCTATGATAGATCAAGGAATAGTTTAAAGAAGCATTAATTTGAGTTTGGTTTAGGTAATATACAGAAGTTATTTAGCCAAACCAAACTTAAGTTATACTCAAATCACTTAGCTTTCCGAATTTTTGACTTACTCTTTTTGCCGTTATCTGCGTTAAAATTTTAAACCGTAGCTATGGCTATACTTACCCACACACAAAGCTCGCTCATCCAGTCATTGGCTGGATGCCGTGCTTTGATACCAACAAAATAGTTTACTCAAATTACCCAAAAAGCTAAGTGATTTGAGTATATTAAGAAAAAAGTATAGGTTTTAGAATACCAAAACTTTATCACTGTCCACAACCCAATTTGTCAATTCTGACATGGGTTTTTATATCGAGCTCACAAAAATGTCTATTCGTTTGTTTTCATGTTTTAGTCATTGATTTTTTTCATTTACCCCTTCCCTAAAGGGTGTGAAGAAAATCAATTTACTACCCTTTAGGGTAGGGTTTGGGGTAATCAAATTGATTTTCAAAATCATTGGAATTTATTTAGGTAAGCAAACGGAAATACATATAATAAAAATTACCCTTGCTATTAAATGTGTTTACCTGTTTATTGTCATAAAAAATGTTGTTTTTTAACAATTATTTACCTATTTATTGTCATATATAAATGTGTATTAGTTTACCACCTTTGTTGAAGATAACAAAGAGAAATCTAAATAAAATAATTATTAACTAAAATAAAAAAATCATGAAAATAAAAAAATTAAAATCCATAACCATGATGTTAGGGATTTCAGCATTGGGAATTATTTTGATAACTCCTACATCTTGTTCAAAAGATAAAATTAGAGGTTGTACAGATCCTACATCATTAAACTACAATTCAGCTGCAGAAGAAAATGATGGCTCTTGTATTTATCCAACTCCAACTCCAACACCTCCTCCTGGGCCAGGTACAAGCTCCACCGAACTTTTATCTAAATCAGTTACTGTGCCACCAACCATGGATGGAGTAATTGATGCATCGTGGGCAAATTGCCAAAAATTAGTTGGAACAGCCGTTATTCCAAATATTTCAGATTTTATCCTTTTTAGTGGTACATCTTTTAATTTTTCAATTCGTTCGATGCGTGATGCTACTAACATTTATTTTTTAGTAGAGTATGATGATCCTACAGATAGTAAAGATAGAGAAAGCTGGTATTTTGATACCGCAACCAATTTGTGGAAACAACAAAATAAAATAGCTACATCGGTTACTGATAAATTTTATGAAGATAAATTTGCTTTTTTATGGCCTACAGCTACAGCAAATGCTTCATGGAATTCAGCTACATGTTATTCCACTTGCCACGCTGTTCCTAGTGGTGTAGGATACAATACATCAACAAAACATTATGCCGAAGCAGGAGAAAGCGTTGATATGTGGCACTGGAAACGAGTAAGAACACAACCCAATAATCAACTTGATGACCAAAGGATTATCGCTATTGTTGATGTTAACAACCCATCAGCAACTGAAATGAAAAATGGTGGAAGAGGTGGTGACGCAAAAACAGCAGGTGCGTATAATAATAATAAACAAACATTAACTATTACTGGTACTTCAGCCTCTGTAACTGTTCCAAAATATATTTCTTTAACACCAAATTATATTTATACCCCAGCAGATATTTCTAATGGTACTGCAAAACTTGTTACCGCTGTAGATGCTAATGGTGTATTAACTTATGCAGGTGGTACAATTGACCCAGCAACTGGTGGTTATGAAATGAATACAGGAAGTAAAAGATTTCCAAGTATTTATACTGATGGTCCATTTGTTGGAAGTAGAGGTGATATTTCAACTTACGCAAATTATAATGGTACAGGTTGGGTTGTTGAAGTTTCAAGAACTCTTACCACTTCTGATATTACAAATGATGTTCAGTTTAATGTAACACAAGAGTATATGTTTGGATTTGCTATCTTCGAAAATTTAGCAATTGCACATGCCATTAAACCTAATTTAAAATTAAAATTCTAAAGAATTTCAAATAGTTTTTTTTTAAGGAGAGTCGCTTACTAAGCGGCTCTCTTTTTTATTTAGTATAAAGCAGCGTAATGATTAAACCCGCTTTATTCATGTAAAAGCAAAGCGAATTATATGAATGTGCGAAGGGCTGCGGGAAACAAAGCGGTTAATCCCTTCCGATAATTATCGGAATAGTAATACCTAAATTTGGGTTATTGAAAATAACTAAATTTGTTGGTATTACTTATATCGTAGAAAATTCATGAACCGAGCTTGCGAATTCAACGAAGTTAATTTTCTGGGTTAAATATTTCTAATCATTTTTTCTACTTTATTTCTAGCTGCTTTCCATTCAGCATTTTCTTCTCCTTTTTGGTAGAAAAAAGACCAATCCAGTTCCCAATCTCTATGGTTTTCAGTCCCTCCCATGTCAAATCTTATTCCACAAAGACCTAAATAATTGGCAGATTCATGAATTTTTAAAGCTTGCTCATCACTTTCAATTTCAAAAGATACATTTACCCAATATTTTGGAGGAATACTGTTTGGGGTATTAAATTTTTCGACTAATGCTGTGTCATTTTTAGATGTTACAGAATTTATGGCAGTAGAAACACCACTTTCTTTAATTTCGTTTACTTTTTCCAATGTAAAGTAATAAGCTTCGATAGTTGTCATGGTTAAGTTTTATAATTGAAGTTGTTGCCAACTAAAAGTAACACTTAATAGTTCGTCTAAATTTCGTCTAAGATCCATTGTCTTTTTTTGGCTTATTTAATCCTATTCTCTTATTTCAGTTTCTGTTGAGGAAGAAAGTAGTTGTTTTATGAGATTGTTTTGAGTCATCTATGTTAACAAACCATTGTTTTAACCGCTGATTTTATAATTGATTTCGTTGATTAATAAGCGTTTCCTTTCTTTATATTTATCCCTACCTAATCAAATCTACCCGCTAATACTGCAGTTTCTTTAAACGATTTTACGTTTCCTTCTAAATCAAACACTTCAACAAATACAATGTAAATCCCTATTCTAGCTTTTTCTCTGTTTTCATTAATACCATCCCAACTAAATGAGCCTGTAGTGCCTAATAATTCACTTTTTATTAAATTTCTTACCAACCTTCCTTTGGCATCATAAATAACAACATTGGCAACAAAACCAGGATTTGGGAAATTGTAAGATATAGTAAGCACATCATCTACTCCATCGTTGTTTGGCGAAAATGTTTTAGGGTCGATAGTAATGTTTCCCCCATCATCATTAGCCCGTTGAAATTGAGAGTTTTCAAAACCAGGAGTTGCAAAGCCAACAGCCTCAGCAGCAGAGTGCCAATTGGTTTTGTCGTTGGTTGGTCGGTTGTAATCAATACGTTCTAAAGAGACTCCTTTTACACTGTTTAACAAGGGAAAGTGCATGTCTTCATTATAATAAAAACTATCCACCATCATATTCAAATTATTTACTAAAACAACTGTTCCATCTCCATTATTATAAGTAGGCAAACTAGCCATTTGTATAAAAGTGTTGGTTTTCGAATTGAGATATTCTAATGTAATATTATTGGCATCTTTAGTAAGTAAAACAAATTCGCCTGGTAAAAGCAATTTGGGGTTGGCAGTAATTGTTTTTAAATTAGCAATAGTATTTCCAGACAAATTAGCCAAAGACCAATCTTGAAGGTTAATAAATTTAGTAGAGTTATTATAAATTTCAACAAAATCAGAACCACCTGTAAAAGGATTAAACAAAACCTCATTGATGATTAAATCTCCTTTAAAGCCTTGCTCGGGTAAAGCAAAAATTGCTGTATTGGAGGTTCCAATAACATTGCCAACACAATCAAATGCCCCCACAACTGAAACGGTGTATTTTACCTGAAAAACAAGCTTGTTGCTGAGGGTTAGTTTCACAGTTTTTTCATCAAGAACCTGAACCGAAGCAACAGAAATTCCATGTGTAATGGAATAGGTGGCTGCTAATACAGATGTTGCATTAAGTATTTCGTTAAAAGTAAGAACCACGGTTGAATCAGAAGTGGCATTGGCTTCAAGTAATTTTGGTGCAAATACATCCAAATTTGATGCTAATGCTGTGTTTGGAGTACCAGGAGTTCCTCCAAACCATTTGGTGGAAGCAATCCAGTTATCAGCTTCACCACAAGGATTGTTTGGGTCTATCATTTCTAAACTCCAACCACCTTGTTTTTTTATATCATCTCTATACCATGAGTCAAAATACGTAACCGAGTGAACTACTTTTGAGTTAGGGTCTAATAAACTCATTTTATCGGTAGCGTTATTTAATGAGGGAAGAGAAGAAACACCTATTACTTTTCCAAATGGCGAGAATTGATTTATAACACTGTTGCTGCATATAATTATATATTCTCCTGGTAAAATTTTTCCATTTGTAATTTGAGCTGTTGTGCTTAAATCGGAAATAAAACACCCTGCTAGATTAATTATTTTGTTGGTGTTATTAAATAATTCTAAATATTCTTGCTCAGGTAATCCTATCGAAGGTTCATAATCAGGAAATAATTCTGTAATAACTACCTCAAATTCAAGGGGACTGTTACCAATACCAAAATTATAAGTATTTGGATTTAGTGTATTTCCTGAACAATCTGTTGCATTTTGTATTTGAAGCGTATAAACTGATGAAGAATCTAAGACGGGGTTTATGGTAAGTATGACAGATTTGAAGTTTGATCCAACAACAACTCCTGTTATCGTAATTCCTCCTGAAATGGTATAGATTGCATTTGCTATGCTTAAGCTATCCATCGTTTCACTAAAACTAACTTCTAATAGCGTAGCCGTAATATTTTCAACGCTTAAAATAGATGGGGCTTGGGTGTCTGGGGTCGTGTCGAAAACTGAATTTTGAGTTCCTGGAGTACCTCCTATCGGATTCATTGATGCAGTCCAGTTATCAGAATTATCACAAACAGCAAAAGGATTAATACGTTCAAGTGTCCACCCACCATTTTTCTTAATATTATCTTTATACCATGTGTCACTGTAAGAAACAACATTTAAGATGTTATTGTTATTGTCTAATATTGAAAGACTATCTCCTCCGTTTGTTAATGCAGTAAAAGAAGAAATTCCTATTACATCACCAAAAGGAGAGTATAAAGCAGTATCACTAACATCACATAAAATCACATAACTATTGGGTTGTAAAATAAAATTAGGTAGAATTTTTATTGTGGTAGTATTGATAAATTTCCAACCATTCAAATTATAAACATTGCTAGTAGTGTTGTATAATTCAACAAATTCTTCAATAGGTAATCCAACTTGAGGTGTTGGGTCAGCAAAAATTTCATTGATAATCACATCACCTTTTATAGGGTTTAGAACAACAAAGTAGGTAAAAGGTTCTGTTAAAAGAATAATAGGATTAGATGCCGTATCCTCTACATTAGTAACACTTAAAATATAATTTTGACCATTGGATAAAGGAGTAGCAAAAGTTAAATGAACCAAAGAAGAATCTATAATATTACGAGTTGCTGTTGAAGGATTTCCTATACCTAGATCAACCGAATAGTTGGTGAGCGTTTGAGAAGTTGTTATATCAACAGGTTCATTAAAATACACATCTAAATTAGTGGAGTTGACCACAACAACTGAATCAATAGTTGGAGGAACATTATCAACAAATGCAGTTCCTGAAACATTAAAATTATCATAAAAAAATGAGGTAGAACGCGTGGAAGTATAATTACACAGCACACCAAAATAACTTGAAGCTACATGGGTATTATCAAAAATACTACCCTCGGAAAAATAGTTAGTTCCTCCTAATGTGTCAGAAAAAAGTTGCCAATTTCCTATATTGTCTCTTGTAACTCTCACAGAAACGGTTACTTGAGTAGTATTTAACCTACCATTTACACCATCAATTATCATTGTTTCAGTAGTGCCTGTTTGACGGTATAAACTAACTTCATCAGCAGTATTACCTAACTTGACAAAATAGCCATTTAACGCATTTTTTAAATCAGGTTGATTAGAAACCAAATATACTTTAGCAAAATTGGTAGATGAGGGGTTGAAATTAAATTGTACGTAAAATTCCCAAACAGCATTATTAATAGAACCAGAAGGAGTTGTGGCATACATTACATCAGCAACAGCAGGAGCATTTAATTGCATTTGAAAAGAGGCGTTCACTATGTAATTGTTGGTATCACCTATCCAAGTAGGGTTGTTGGTAAAATCGCCATCAGAAAAATCATCTGTAAATTGAGAAAAAACAGAATGAAAAAAAAATGTAGTAAAAACCAAAAAAAGTATCTTCTTCATAAGCTCAAAAATAAGTTATAAAGTTACATTTTTTGTTAACTAATAATTAAGAATTAACTAATAAATTAAGAATGACAAAATAATAATTGAACTCAGGTTAACCCAGAAAATTCACAAATTTTCTACGATATAAGTAATACCAACAAATTTAGCTATTTTCAATAACCCAAATTTAGGTATTACTATTCCGATAATTATCGGAAGGGATTAACCGCTTTGCATCCCACAGTCCTTCGCACATTCATACAATTCGCTTCGCTTTTGCATGAATAAAGCGAGTTAATATATTTTAGGAGCTGTACCTTTTCCATATTGCAATCCTCCAGGCACAATATATTGAAGAGAGAATTCAAATCCACCAGCACCATTTAAACCAGACATTGTTATATCATAGCTCAACCCTAGATTAAAATTAAAAATATCTAAACCTAATTTAGGTATAAACGCATCACCAACTCTATAAAACAAACCTATTGACAAGGAACTTTCTTTAAAAATACCTGTATATCGAGATTCGTTTTTTAGTTTAGTATTCCCATAAGCTCCAATAATAAATTCGTTTGAGGGGCCTTGTTTTTGAAAAAGAAATCCAGGTATTACAGCATAAGATGTCCCTTTAACCCCAATAAAACTTTTTCCATGGAAAGTGTATTTATTATATATTTTTTCTTCAAAATTGCTTATCTTAATTCGTTGACGACTTATATGGTTAACTGATAGCCCAACTTGTGCACTAAATAAATCTTTTGTAGTTACTGTAGAACCTGATTCTCCATAATTCCATACTACTCCTGCATTAAAATCTCCAACAAAAGGAGAAGAATCAAATTTTCCTTCCTCACCAGAAGCAATAGTACCATCATAATTATTACCATCATACTGGTTCCCCCATTTTGCATTACTTGTATTAATGGAGTTTTGCATTATTCCACCTTGAAGTCCAATTGAAAGTCCATTGTAATCATCTAGTTTAATAATAGCACTTGTTGACAAAAGTATAGAAGTGGTTCCAAATTGAGTATCTCCTGCGACATCTTTATAAGCCCCTAAGCCTAAACCCATTTTTGCTCTATTTCTTTTTTTGGTAAATAACTTTGTATCGTATGTAAACGAATAGGTATTAAACGGATCGGCTATACTCCCCCATTGACTACGATAGTTTACCAAAAACCGATGATCTCCATTAATTAACCCTGTATTTCCTGGATTATATAAAAAAGAGGAATTCATAAATTGACTAAAATGAATATCTTGAGCGAAAGCAAGATAGCCAACAAATAACAGAGGTATTACTACAATTTTTTTCATTATCTAATAAGAGTTACATTACCAGTTTCATTAATTTTTTTACCAGAGCTCATAGTGGCGGTAATTTTATAGACGAAAACACCTTGATTAAAAGGGTTACCATCTTTAGTTCCGTCCCAACCATTTTCGATATCATTAGATTCGAAGACGAGTTGTCCCCAGCGGTTGTATATTTGTAAAAGGAAAAGACTTATACCTTTACCTCTAACAAGATAGACATCATTATTACCATCATCATTAGGGGAGAAGATATTAGGGATATACAGACTACTAGAAGGGTCAACCTCAACAAAAATGCTATCAGTAGCTTGACAGCCATTAGCATTAGTAACAGTAACAAAATACCAAGTACTTTCAGAAGGGGAAGCAATAGGTTGGGCACAAGAAACACAACTCAAGCCAGAAGAAGGCGACCAAAAATAAGAGAAACTTGCAGAAATAGGGATAACGGTTAAATTAACAGATTCACCGAGATTAATTAGTCCACCGCCAAGAATAGAGATAGTAGGGAGCGGATTAACAGATAAGTTGTAAGTAACAATGCTATCACAACCAAGTGAGCTAGTAAAATTAAAAGAATAACTACCCGCATCAGTATAGTAATCACCTTGAATTAACATACTATCACCAGAACAAACGGCAAGATTAACATTTGAAGAAACCACAGGATTAACCGTTAAGTTAATAGTAGCAATAGAATCACAGCCAAAAGAAGAAGTAAGTGTTTCACTATAGCTACCAGTAGAAGAGTAATAAACCCCACCAACAAGGAAGCTATCACCTTGACAAATACTGATAGAAGAAGTTGAAGAGACAATAGGATTAACAGTAATGGTATAAAAAGCAGGAGGGCCAACACAACCAGAAGAAGTGCCTACAACAGTAATAGTTGAAACAATAGGAGAACCAGAAGTATTAGTAGCTGTAAAAGCAGGCGTATTCCCAGTACCCGAAGCCGCTAAGCCAATAGCAGTATTAGAGTTTGTCCACACAAAAGAAGCTCCAGCAGGAGCAGAAGCAAAAGCCGAAGCAGGGATAGTAGCACCTGGACAAACAGTAATGTTAGTAGGGACAGTAGTTACAGCACCAGCATTAACAGTAATGGTATAAGAAACAGGCACACCCACACACCCATTCAAGGTAGGAGTAACAGAAACAGTAGCCGTAATAGCACTAGAAGTAGGATTAATAGCTGTAAAAGCAGGCGTATTACCAGTACCAGAAGCCGCCAACCCAATAGC
>Ga0210006_1000565_pt1 | contig 28902 bp, 20 predicted proteins | sample CryGey02umfilter_2_FD_185452 | JGI IMG/M metagenome (GOLD analysis project Ga0210006, IMG submission 185452) | Groundwater microbial communities from aquifer in Utah, USA - Crystal Geyser 4/10/14 0.2 um filter (SPAdes) (version 3) | ecosystem: Environmental > Aquatic > Deep subsurface >... | reverse complement strand
ATACGAAACTGGAGTTTAACAATCTCTCAATTAGCCATCCATTTCGATGGACGGCTTGATGACGCTTTAAACTTATGATACAATTTTAGGAATTATCCGATGTTGACACGGAATGCTGAACACTCCCTTATATCTCTTTGGAGTATTGCTTTCCGACATTTATGTCGGAAGGGTATATTAGCTAGATGCTATTTTTATTTACAAACTCTTTGATTCTCTCATAATCTTCAATATAGTCAACTTCAGCCCAAAAGACACCAGACACATTTTCTACAAATACATCGGCACCATCATCTACAGTTCTGTATATGATATCTTCCCACCAACAGTTATAATCTTCGGAAGCAACAGCATCTAAAACTCTTTGTTTAAAAGGGACTAAATCTTTAGCATTTAAAATACCTATACCAACATATTCACCGGTTGTCTCATCGTTAGTAAGTTCTTTTCCATAGCGTTTAAGTTTATCACCTTCCCAATTAAACCTATAGTCAGCATCTTCAATTCGACTGCTATCACTAAGCATAACAGGGCTTCTTTTCTCAGCTAAAACTATGTCAAGAATTTTTTCTTCCATAAACACATCCCCATTCATAATCATAATGTCTTCATTTGGAGATAAAAAGTCTCTTGCAAACCAAACAGAAGAGATAGAGTTTGCGACTCTATAAAATGGATTGAAATATCTGGCATAAGAGAGACCTTCAAGTGCTTGATGAATATACTTTTCCTGATAACCTGTTACGATTGCAATATCCGTAATGCCTTTTCTTTTTAAAAGTTCAAAGGTATATCTTATTAATGGTTTTCCGTCAACATCAACACAACATTTAGGTTGTCCTTGAAGGTGTCTGCTTATTCTGCTTCCAACACCTGCAGCCATGATTAAAACTTTCATCTTTTTCTCCCGTAGTAATTAAATAAAGCATCAATTAAAATATCTGTGTACTCTTTTGTCATAGCACCCATATGTGCAACTCTAAAGATTTTATCCTGTAAAGCTCCACCATTAGGAGCAACTATAATATTATACTTCTCATCTAAATCTTTGACAATTGTACTCGCAGATTTACCATCGGTTGGAGTAAGCGTTGTCATTGCATTTGGCATGTGGAAACTGTACGCTTTTAACGGAAGAGTTTCGATAGACTCTCTAAAGTAAGCTGCAATCTCTTTTGCTTTGTTTAGCTCAAATTCAATACCATTATTTATAATCTGTTTGAGTCTAGCTTGAAGCTGTAAAATAATTGTAATTGCTGGAGTAAAAGGAGTTTGCCCCCTTTCCCCATCATTCAAATAGGCATTGAAATCAAAATAGAGCTGATGTACAGGATTTACTTTTTTGATGGCTTTTGGAGACAATATAACCATACTTAACCCAGGGGGCAATGCTAATCCCTTATGCGAACTAATAATAAGTGCATCAATACCATCTCTACTCATATCTATCTCATCAGTTATAAACATACTTATAGCATCAACGATAAAAAGCATATTATTCTCTTTTGCAAACTTTCCAACTGATTTTAAATCATAAAGAAGACCAATACTAGTCTCATGTGCATTTATAACTAAACTTGTTGCATCTTTAAACGTATCGAACATAGAAGCATCGCTTAGATTTGTATCTTTTACTTTAAAATCCACATGCCTAATATTGTGAATCTTACAAATATCTACAAACCTCTGACCAAAGCCACCACCGTTTACCACAAGTGCTTTATCTTCACTATTAAGTAAGTTTTGAACCGTAGCTTCCATCCCCGCAGTTCCTGAAGCTGTTAAGAAAAGAACTCTGCTACCATCAGGTGCATTCGCTATTTTTAATAAGTTTTCTTCACACTCTAATGTTACTTTAGAAAATGCATCATTTCTAAAGTAGGGTGTTTGCATAGCACCTATTTTTAATGTTTCATCATACATTTTTACAGGACCAGGGGTGAAAATGTATTTGTTAATTAGTTTTTCCATTTGCTCATCTTGTTTTAAATTTTGTATTAATTTAGATATATTAGAATTGTATAAATCACTTGTAAAAAAATCGTTTAAAGTTAAAAATTTATCTCGTATGGATAAATCAATAAATTCAGCACAATCTATTGAACACCAACCACTTCCCCAATTTCTTTGTTGTAATTTTATTTCAAGATTATTGTTGTACTTATGTAAAATAGAGTCATAATCATCCTCTTCCATTTGCACAATTGTATATAAATTGTCCTTACTTATATACTTCACTAAACCAATATGTAAGTTTCTCGTTCCTACTTCTATGTGCAGTAGATATTTGTTACTACCATAATAAAAATAAGTACCAAACATCTGCTTTTTTGTCTTCTCATTTTTGTACCAAGCTACAATGGATTCTAGATTATAAATTTGTTTGTTGGTGATTTTGTCATCTACATTTGTGAAGTAAAAAGTCTCTTTTAACGAATTGAAAAAATTGAACAATATAGAAGCTTGAACCTCGTAACTATTGTTGTATTTACTTTTGTACTCTAAATATTTTTTGTCTTTTACACCATTTAATAGGAGAGACTCTTCTAAAGAAGTTCCAGACTCTAAGTCTTGAAAAACTGATACTATTCTATCTTTACTAAATTTTGTAAGGTGCGTTCTTAAGATTTTATATAAATCACCTTTCTTTCTTAAAAGTTGCACAAGTTGGTGCCCACCATCTTTATATGCATGTAATTTTACATTTTCTATATGCTCAAACTTTTTAGCATGTATTGCATCGATGCGTTCATCTAAAGAGTAATAAATATGTATAGCACTCTTACTTCTATTCTTATGAAATAAAATTTCTAAGTCTAAATACTTTTTTTTAATTTTATAAGGTAAGTGCGCTATCTCTTCTGCCCATCGATTGTCTTTATACGTTTCTCTATTAAGCGTATCTAAAAATGTCTGAGGTGCAAATGCTAAAATAGTATCAGCCTTTATAAGGTTACCAATGACTAATGCTGCATAGCCTCCCATAGAGTTTCCTAAACATACAACTTTTGTATAGTTATGTTTCTCAATCAACTCTTTTAAGTAGTCGGCTGTCTCTTCTATGGAAGTAGTAATACCTTTTAGCCCTTGATGATACCAAGATTGTTCTAGGTCTCTTATGAAAATTTTGTCTATATCAAAGCCATTTGTAATCTTGAAAAATTCAAAAGGGTATAATCCCAATGCTCCACTAATACCAGCAAAAGTTATGAGTAAAGTATTTGAGCCATTTCCAATATCCATAGTGTATGGTAAATCTAAATTTTTCAAGTCTTGCTCAAAATTTTTCATTTTTAATCCCTTTAGTTGAAATATAAAAATCAATCAGTTTTATAAAATCTCTAATCTCATTATCCTTGCTATTTAGTTTAGCTAAAGCATCTTTTATTGCTAAAAAAATATAAGGATTATTGTTAACTGACTTTTGTTGCTTTTCAGTCCATTCAAAACTTTTATAATGGTACTTATTTGCCACTATTTTATCATAGTTTGCATACTCTTCGAGTATGGAATGGATGATATCTATGCCATAAAGAGTATCGTCTTTTATGAAACTTTTATTTGAATTTACATATTTATAAAGTTTTGTAGGATAGAAGGTTATTTTATTTTTATTTGACAAAAAAGCTAAGCGATTCCAAAATGTGTCTGCCTCATAAATGGTTGCAGTAAGTTCCTCTAGCTCTTGAATAGTTTTTGGTAAAACTCTGTTTTTACCAACTCCTTTTCTAAAAGAGTATTCAACCCATCTAGCTTGTCCCTCCATCGACCATCTGTTGTTAAACATGCTATATCCATATTGAATTAAATGAAAAAACTCATGTAGTGGAGTTAAAGTATAAGAGACTAAATTGACTGAGAGTTTCATCACAATTGCCCCTTTTTTTTCATCTACTACATCACTCGCAGCTCCATTTACTTTTATAGGAATGATATGAATATCAACAAATTTTGCCTTATGTTTAAAGCGTTCTTGTTGCAGTGGATGCGTAAAATGAAAATCTTTTGTCAAAAGCCAAGATGCTTGGCTAAGTTGATTTGCAATGTTTTCAATATAGTCAGGAATACTGTTTTTATTGAGATCAGATTGATTCTTTAGAGGCAAAGCATTCTCCCCTTGCAAAGTGTAATAGATCCTAAACTCATCTTGTGTGTATACCTTGTTAAGAGTGTTCACATAGTCATATCTTGCTAGTAAGGATAGAGGTATCAAAATAAAAAATAGGAGTTTCGTTAGCATCTATTTCTCCACACATACTTTTAAAATATCACCTGTCTCTTTTTTAAGTTCACTCAGTTTCCAGCTTTTAGGATTTTTTATTTCGCTTCCCATTCCAAAGTAAAAACATCCGTTGAGCTCTTCAAAGCTTCTGGCAAAAGTAGGGTATTTAAAGGAGATGATTTTATGCAGTGTAAAGTTGTTCTCTTTGGAAGCTTTGAAAACTTCCACATGCGTATTTGTATTTGTGAGGATGTAGAGATTATTCTCTCTTTTGATACTATCTCTAGGGGTACTATTTTTAGGTAAGAGTATCTTTGAGCTCTTTAACATCTTGTTGTGTAACTCTAGTTTATAGAAGCCAAAAGGTAGGTTTTGGTGGTCGTTATATTGATACGCACCAATGTAAAAAGTACTATTCTCATCAAATTTTAAAGGTTTTATTATCTTGATATTTCTTTTGTGAAATTTTGTATCTGGAAATATTTTTAGAGTGTTCAAATCAAATCGTGTTGAAAATTTGTTCTCTTTATGGAGCCACTCTGTCACACTTAAAGTTCTTATATCTGTAGGTTTAAAAGTTTTTGTAGCAAAAAGTTCATCCCCAACTTCTAAAAAACTATAGACTCTTCCTTTACCTTGAGAGAGCTCTTCCCAACTTTGTGCTTTTTTGTCGCTGATGAAGACTGAGCCATGATTGTTGAGTCCTATCGCTGTAAAAACTTTGTCATTTTTGATTACTAAATCATAAACATGTAAGGCATGTGGAAGTGTTCTGCTTTTGTACCATCTGTTCTCAAATTTTCTATAAATATTTCCAAAGTCCCACTTCTGGGTTGCGTCATGCCCTGGAATATATAAAATATCTCCATATACTTTAAATAAATCTATTTGCTCCTCAGCGACTTCATACTCAAAAGAAAAAGTATCTCTTTTGGGGTCAAGTGAAACCACATAGACTCTCCCCGCATTTTGTGCAGGACCTTCGTTACTGCTATTTCCAGCACCTAAATAGATTTTTCCATCATAGAGCTGCATGTCCCAAATATTTCGAGCGTAACTCATCTCACCATTTTTGTAATCTCTTTCATAGGGATTGCCAATAAGTTTATATGCGTTATCTGCATAGATAATGGTACATAAAAATAGAATCAGTAACTTTTTAATCATGATCTTTCGCATATCTATGAACATCAAAGTTGATAAATTGAATATCTGTTGTTTTATAGAGTTGAATTTCTTCTTTAATTTTTTCTATTTGAATTTCACTGAGACTATTGATAAAAGAACTTTTTTTAAAAAAAGGTGCTCTATTGGTTAGCATATCCCACATGAGGTGTATATATTCAAAAGAGAATCTCTCTGTAGGTGGAAAATCTATAATATATGTATCATTCTTGTATGAATCATTGTGCGTTAGTGAGCCAATAATATTGTTTCTTTCAAATTCTATTAAAGTGCATTCATAGTTTAAAACTTCTTTATAAAACTGATAATGCGAACTATATTTTTTACTATTAATCCAATAAAATAGAGGGAGTTCTGTATCGATATGTACTATTATAAATTTACACTCTAAAATATTTGAATTTTTGGTGCTCTGATTCCTATTAGCAAATTTGAAAAACTCTTGTTTACTTAAAATTATGTTTACATAATCATCTTTTTCAAAATCTACAACTCTCTTGCTCAGCATTTTAAATCTCTGTGCATAGCCTTTGTTTAAGAGTTTTGAAATTTTTGAAGTAAACTCACTTCTTTCGCCACCGTTCCATGTTATTTCATTGACAATAGGGCGGTTGTTATAGTAAAAAACATCAATTCTTATGTGGTCGGCACAAACTAAAGATGCAACTTTTAAAGCAAGTTCTCGTCCCTCTCTCCACCAAAATGGCAGGGGCATTGTCTGCTTATCTAAATGGTTCCCCTCAGCATCAAATGTTGGGAAACCTTTCTCTCTTATGAAAAACCCAGCAACCTCTCCAAACACAATGGAAAATTTTATTTCTAGAGCATCTTCAATAAGCTCTTCAAGAATGACACCAGGATTTACCTGCATGCTTGACCAATCCTCATCTTCTTGTGATTCAGACCATTTTTTATTTATTTGATCTTCTAAATAATCAAAATCGACTTCCTTACCAAACATTTCGTGATTGAGTGCCGTAGTATTGGCATTGATAAACTTGCCATCTTTTATTCTATAGACGCCATTACTGTTTGCAAGGTGTGTAGCTTTTACTACAAAAGATTGAAGCCCATTCGCATATAGACTTTTTAGTTTTTCAAAAAAGTCATCACCTTTTCTGTGTGAATAGATGATAATCGGCATAGATGGAATATTGTGCTCTTTTAAAAAATGGTAAATATATACTTTGTCTTGCCATCGGACTAAATCTATCCTCTTTTTTTGAAGACCAACTCTATTTCTTCCTCTAAGAGCTGCATAGTCAAGATACTTTAAATTTGGTCTCCAATCCTCATCGAGAAGAAATTCAGGACGAATACGCAGATAGTGACTTTGATAGTTTGGAGAGAGCTCACAGAGTGAAGCTTTGGATAAAACAGTGTTTGTGTCTTGGGCAAAAACACTTATATTATTTTGAGAAAATATATCATTGATTTTTGGTTTTTGGAGGAAGTTTTGTGTAGAGTCAACAATAATAATAAAATCATTACTTGATTCACTCACATTTTTTAGAGCACTTATATCTTTTAAATTTGGATTTCCATAGAGTGTAAGTGTATATAAACTCTCTTCCTCTTTCGTTGTCTTAAGTGTGTGTAGTTTTTCAAGTCCATCGAGTGAGGTGAGTTTATTTGATGCGAGAGATAAACTCGCTTTTACATATTGTAAATCTTCTAGTCCTTTTAACATTTCTAGTTGATTGTTATGTAGATGCAAAGAGGAGTTGACTCCACGAAGAGCTCTAAAAAAGAAAATATTTTTTAGTTCACTATTGTTAGTTACTTTTATGGAACCATTAAAATAGTTATTTTTTATAAAAAGAGTGTTAAATCCATAAATGTTTTTTAATCTCCTATTGTTGTCAATCTTTAAGTTATGGATTTTTTGCAACGCATTAAAACCAGTTATGGACTCCAGCTGTGACATCTCTTGAATTACGAGGTTATTTAGAGTAATTAAAGAGTTAAAAACAGAGATTGTTTGAATGCTTTTTGAGTTTAAAACTAAATCGCCTTGAATATGTTTGAGATGATTAAAGGAGCTGATTTCATCTTCATTGAGGTTTTTACACTCTAAAGTTTTAACATTTAAAGTACGTGTAGGATGATTATAATAATTTGAATGAAGTACTCCATCTTTTTCAAACACAAAGTCTGAGTCACATTTTTTTAAGAGTGAAAAAAAAGTTTGTAAATCACTCATTATTTTTCTGTCTCCAAAATATATTTATCCATTATTTTTTTAAAATCATCTCCATTTCTAGCCAAAGTGTACCCTAAGCGAACATTTATCTCAAATATTTTTGGTCTGTTGTCTTGTACTTTGTAGTCAATGCAACAGAGTAGTTCTGTGGCATGTGGAACTATACAACGGATGATTTCTTTAAACTCATCTAAATAGGGATTTATGATTTTTGTATCCATCATTTTATATTTAGTCTCTCTGTTGAGAACATAAAATTTTTCAGAGTACGTTTTTTTGTAGGTTACTTCTTCGATTATATTGCCATCTTTATAAAAAAGATTCATCGCGTACTCTGTATCACCAAGTACATACTCATTCACAACTTCATCTTTATCTACTACTCCTAGTTCCTCTTTGGAATATACAATTCTTACAGTGTCCCCATTTGCTCCATTAATATGCTTTATGACACATGGATAACTTATCTCATTACTATTTTTGTAATATTTTGGTATATAGATTTCTAAATTATTTTCTATCATGAACTCGAAGAATCTTCGTTTGTCGAGCAGTAATTTAACCACCTCAAAATCATTGACCAAAAACTTTAAATCAGCTTTTTTTAAACCCTCTTTGTTATGAAAGAGAAATTTTTGTGCATTGTATACTTGCCCATAGATATAAATGATGCCATGCTTTTTTGCATACTCAATAACTCTATTGACATCTTTGAACTCACTAAAATGTGCATCTAACCAATCGATTTTACTTAATGCATTTACCCATGTATCAGCAAACAGAATTTTGGTTTTTGTGTGTTGACATTTTGGGAATATATCTTTAGTATCTACTTTAAGTCCCCCTGATGTTATGGATATACTCTGCTTGTAAAATTGAGAATTTTCTTCTGGGATTCTTTTATAGTTATTGGAGCTATCAAGGTTCATAATGCAATGTTTTGTTGAAGATTGCACATCTCTTAACGCACTTATGTCCATAAGATCTTTATTCCCTTGGATTGCAAGAGTTCTATACTCCTGCCCCCATTTTATGGTACTTATCTCTTTGAGATTTTCAAGACCCTCTAAAGTAGTGAGTTGATTAAAAGCAACTCCGAGCATCCCTTTGACTCTTTTGAGATTTTTAAGAGGGGATAAATCTCTGAGTTGATTGGATGAGAGTGAGAGACTTGCACCAACTTCTTCTAAATCTTCAAGACCTTGGAGTGAGGTTAAGCGGTTGTGATGAAGATAAAAGGATGAGCCAACATGGGTAAGCCCTCTTAAAAAAAGAAGCGTCTCTAGCTTTTTATTATACTCAATCTTTATGTAGCCGTTTATTTTTTGAATTGTAGTGAAAAACTTGAAAAAGCCATAGATGTTTTCCAAATTTACATTATGAGAAATTTCAAGATTTTGAATACTCTCTAGCGCATTAAACCCAAGTATCTCAACTAAATTCAGATTATTTTTGATTTTGATTGTAGTAACTTTTTTCAATCTATTAAAGCTGTTCAATGTGCTTAAAGAAGTGGAGTCAATGAGAAGCTCACCCTGAATCTCTTCGACACTCTCAAGCTCTTGCAACTCCTTTTCACTTAAGTCTGAAAAATGAATATTTCCATCTCTGATAAGATTTTCATACTCTTTCATACTCTCTAGAAAGGATTGTAACTCTTCATCTGGTTTGATTTGTAAAATTTCTACTGTTTTTACAATAGCTTTAAAAAGGTAGCTATTGTTTGATGAAGATTTTTTATCCTCTCTTGACCACTCTGTTAAATTGAATTTTTTTTCCAACTCAACTGCTTGGAGTGCGCTTTGTTCAAGTAATATTTTGATGAAATCAATCTTGTTATTGCATTTTGAGATGAGTCTTCTCCAAAAATACTCTGCATCGTGCGCTCTTAAGATAAGAGAGCGCAACTCTTCTACGCTCGAGGGAAGTTTCTCTTCAATATTGGCTCTTTTATGTGTTATATTTTGACTCCACCTGGCGAGACCTTCCATAAACCACATGTTGTTGAAATTACTATAATTGTATTGAAAAACATGAAAAAGTTCATGAATTGGAGTTGCACTGTTGAGGATTAAATTTCTGTCCAATAAAATTTTAATGGATTTGCCATGAAGATTTTGGATTGCTTCAAAGTAGTGTTGATTGTCAATGAGTTCTGCCGCAACCAAACCTTTTTGTAGAGGAATATCAGCTAACATAATATCTATGAACTTTGCACCTTTATCAAAATATATTCCCTCATGTAGAGGTGATTTTAGGTGCTGCTCTTGAATGAAAAGCGCGTAGGCTTTGTAAAAGGATTCTAGTATCTGTAGTATGTAGTCAGGTATCTCTCTGTTTTTCGTGAACTTTAAGATTTTTGGTGATTTCTTATCATCGATAGAGTTATAAAAAATTCTAAAAGGGTAGAGTAGAAGAGCATGCTTATACTCCTCTTGCTCTGAAAAGTTAAAAAGTTTTATACTCGACATAAGTTATTTTTTTAATCCATCTATAAGAGGTGTGAGTATGGATTTTTTTAACTCACTGTTTTTAAAGTTTACAAGCATCGCATAGCTGTTTGCATTAGATAAATCAATGATTTTTCCATAGTCACTCGAGTACCATTTGAGACCCCAACTTCTAAACTCCATTGGCATGTGGAATGGGTGGGAAAATTTTTCTGCAATCTCTGATTTGTCTTTATCACTCATCTTCACTACTTTAAACTTACTATCCTCTTTTGTATATTTTACAAAGCCGATATGCAGGTTCATGGTTGCAACTTCCACATGCAGAAGATAGCTCTTGTCTCCAAAGTCATAAAAGCTTCCAAAGAGCTGTTTCTTGGGAAGGTTTGGATTGTTGTCTAAATTATTAAACCACTCTTTACAAAATCTGTCGTTGTGTACATACGAACTGTTTCCAGTTGCTTTTATATCCTCATTGACTAGTCTAAAGCCCTCGTTAGAAGTGATATATGTATCGAGTGATTTGAAAAAATTCATGAGAAGTGAGGCACGAAGCTCACTGAAAGTTTTAAACTTCTTCTCTATTGATTTAAAATCTTTTTGAGAGAGAGCGTTTGAGATAAGTGAAGAGTCAAGAGATTTGTTATGTTCTACTTCATCCAAAACCAGCATGGCTTTGTAGTGTAAAATCTCCTGTTTTGAGAGTTTATGTGTATCAATAGTGGAGTCGTATTTACTTGAATCTTTGAGTTTTAAAATTTTATCTGCTACACGACCTAAATAGAGATAGGCATTTCCAATGATAAAGAGTAAATCTCCTGCTTGAACTTCATTGTAAAGTGTTTGTGTGAGATACTCAAGGTCATCGCTATGCTCTACAAAGATGTCAGGATTTTTTAAATTATCTTCTACATAGTTCATGTAGTTGCCTGTTGTATAGAGTCTATCTATCTTACTCTCATTTATCATCTTTGCCAGTTCTAAGTGTGCTTCTTTCGTCCAATCGCTATCTTTTTTCGTTGATATTCCGCCAACAAGTGCCACGATTTTTCCATCGAGTTTAAAGTTTTTCATATCGTTAAATGCGGAACGCATACCGTGGATTCCACCTCTGCGGCTTTGGTCGTAAAAATGTACGGCACCCGCTTTTTTATGGATGGTTAGCATTCGTCCCATCGTCTCAAATGGCACAAGCCCATCATAATCAAGAGCCGCTTTTTGCACATCGTAGCCCATCTCTTTGACAGCAAGTAAAATCCCAACACTTGTAAGTGGAGCATGGAGTTGAAACAGAGGCAGAAAATACTCTACAATCTCGCCGTCAATATCTGCTTTGATATTCCAGCCAAATCTTTTTGAGTCAAAAGTTTGTGTTAAAACTCTTGCATTGTCACTTTGGAGCGTTCCGTATGTCATAATCGGAGTATTCGGTCGTCTCGCTTCTATAGCGTCTAAAAGCTTAGGATAGTGCTCAATCGTAGAGTTTAAGATACACTTTCCTCCCTCTCTAAGCCCTTCGACAACGGATGATTTTGCTACCATAATGTTGTCGATAGTTTTGTGCATGTCCATGTGATTTGGACCTATATTTGTAAAGAAACAGAGGTTAGGGTTCACCATTTGTGCGCGCTCAACTCTGTAGGCTTCATCACTTCCAACCGAGACTTCATTTATCTCAACAACATCATCTTCTTCAAGGTTGATGAGTGAACGAAGGACTGGAATTTCTGTATTTGCGCTGTTTAAAACTCCATGCGCTTTTATCTGTTTGTTGAGTATATGGTGAAACTGAACTTTTGCTCCAGTTTTTCCCTCTGTTCCTGTGAGGAGTAGGGTATAGGGATTGTGCTCCTGTCTTACTTTTATAGAACACTTTTTAAATGCCTCAAAACAATCTTTTACATACAAAACAGGTATCTCAAAAAGCGGAGCATATTGTAAATCATCTATAACAACTGCAGCCATACCTCTACTTAAAACTTTTTTGAGCTCAGCCTCAATATCTTTTCCCTCTTTTATCCAATCTTGAATCGCCATAGTAAAATAGATGTTATCTTTTTGATAAGTTCCATAGGTTCCAACACCGCTAAAGCGAAGATTTTCATTGACACTCTCGAGCCATTGCCCGCCTGTGTAGCTAACTAGTCTTGAAGGTGTTAGGAAAATTTCTTTATGTGAATCTATCTTTTTGATAAGCTCCGATGCCATGTTTGTAAAACTCTCTCTATCTTTTGGAGCCATATCTAAAATAGAGTAGTCAAAGATTCTCTCATTAGGGTTTTTGATGACTCTTTGTGTACGCTCCATCCCTTTTTTTACCTCTTCAATCCATTGGGATAAAGAGACCTCATTATCTAAGTTTGGGTTCTCAAGTAGAGCAGGGCTAAAGCCATTGTAGGTTAAAAGATGCGTGAGCGTAACACAGCTAAATGTGCGTGAATTTCCATCTGGGAAAGGGTGTAAAAGTTCAAGCTCTCTTGGAACGAGTGCTATGGCTCTTAATTTCTCCTCCTCAGTCGAAGCTTTTGAAATGCTTTTGTTGTATCTCTCAACAATCTCTTCCATTTTTGCAACCATTAACATCTGTACAGCATGTTTTGCTTCATAAAATTCATGCAGTGAGAGTTTTCCATCAATTGCTTGTTGCTGTTTCAAATCGATATTTGGATACCAATTACGGTAGTTGATTTTTCCATCTTTGAGCATCACTTTGTAGATTTCATCTACACTCAGCTCGTTTGCGGTTTTTCCCCACTTGAGTGAGTTGAAAATGGCAGTCCCATCATCTTTTCGCATGGCAAATACTTCTACTAAATGCTCATACGTTGTAGATTTTGCAAAAAATGGCATACCAGAGTTGAGATAGCGAATATCGCCAGGGCTAGATTTTAGATTAGTCGTCTCTACGCTGAGCATACAAACTTTGTGGAGTTCTCTTAAGTAGGTCGCTTTTAAGCCACCCGATAAATCAAAGTTATCCATCATAAATGAAAAACCGTTTAGGAGTGCTTGAACACTCCCCCTCTCGCCGCCTTCATAGCCTACCCAGCCGTTATATTTTTTTTGGAATCTTCCATCGACAAAAAACCTCCAAAATTGAGATTTATCAAATTTTTTTAAGTAGTGTATGCCTGACATATTTTCCCCTGTTGAAATCGTGCTACTAATTTATTTTTATAACGTTTGTTCTTTTATCACTGGTATAAGTCTTGCGAAAAAGCAAGCAGCATGCTGAACACTATCTACTCTAACCCATTGACGGGTCAGTTTAAACCGAAAACTGTGAAGTGCTTTTTCTGGATTTATATGTGGATAGGAAGACTCTTGGCTATTAAAAGTTTTCATTAAACCCTTTGCACTTAACAGCATATGCTCCATAATCCACGTAGCCCTCTCTTCATCTTTGAGATATTTTGCCAAGTAGTATGCACTCACAACACCTTCACATCTTGAAGCATCATGATAAACATGGTCGCCATATTCGTAAAAGAAACCGCCAATATAGTCTTTGTTTGTAGCTAAAGTATTTTCATCTTTGTACATATGCTCAAACATGGTTTGCGTGTCATTAAATACAAAATCTATGTAGGACTGATTCATAAAACCATCCACTTTGACCCACTCCTCAATAGCTTGCATAAGCCAAGCATCCGCAGGAAGCGACTCAAACATATAGTCATACTTGATAGGACGAGCATGTACTAGAAAATCTAGTGCAAGTTTTGCTTTGAGTTTGACAGCCGATTTGAGTTGTGTATCTATATTTTCCACATGCTGATAATAGAGTGCCAATCCAAGAAGTGCTTCTCCAGGATAGTAAAATGAAAAAAGCTCTTTTTTTATCTCATCACTTGGATTTATGAGAGCTTTCCCATCATTAAACTTTGGATGAATATAGTATCCAAGCATCTCTCCATCTTTCTCGACTCTGCTTAAGATATGACGCACGAGTCCATCCATCTCTTTTCTGTAGCACGCATCCCCACTCTGTATGTAGTAGTGCATAAGCGCTGCAAGTCCGATTCCTGCACCGCCGAGTTTTGATTTTTTGTTAAAGAATGGATAGCAGGCAAACTCTTTTTTATAGGTATGTGTTCTAAAAGTTGAGATGAGAAAATCAAGGGACTCTTTCGCTTTTTCCAAATAGAGCTTATTTCCAGACAACTCATAGCCACGGATAAGAGAGATAGTTCCGCCGCTGTGCCTTAGTATGTTGTTATAAAGCGGGTCTTTCATAGTGGGATGCATATCATCTACAACTGTATTGAAGTAGGGGTCATAGTAGTAGAGAAAACTTCCATCTTCATTCATATTATTTACAAGCCAATCAATACTTTGAATCGTTTTCTTATGAAGTACCTCTTTGCCAAACTCTATAGGAAGAGGGTAGCCACGTTCTAGCTTTAAGACACTCTCTCCAAAAGAGACATAAGCATCAGACTCTAAGAAGGTGTATTGGATTGGCTCTCTTCTCATGAGATGGACTCGCTCACTTATTTTGTCCGTTTTTTTAGCGATACCACACTGTTTTGAGAGGTAGTTGAGGAGTTGATTGACACTCATAATAGATTTTGTATACCCATCTGTAGGCATAAAAAATCTGGTAATTCCATCATAAGTATATTTTAAACCATTGACTCCAGGTTCAAATCTATTGCAAGAGTGCATTCTCATCGTAGTAAGATTTCTGATATTGCACTCATACTCTTTAGTTACAATTTCAAAGAGTATTCGGCATGTGGAATTATCATTGATTTTGAAGTGATGAAAGTTTTTATTTTCTCTTAGTTTTAAAATAAGATGACTTAATGTTTTTGAGAGACTCTCTTTTCTTGAACCCCATCGAATAGAACTCTTTTCACTTTGAAAAAGTGTGACATAGATTTGAGAGATGTTTTTGTCGAATTTAAAAGAGTGGTCATACTTACTATCTATGGGAACTCCATATTGCAAAGAGAGTCTTAAATCATCAAAAAAAGAGTCTAAAAGTTGCTGGTTCATTCTGCACTCTTATCTTAAAAGTAAAATTAAGGAGACTCTGTCATTTACATGAAGTTTACTAAAAATAGAACTGATATGCGCTTTTACGGTTCTGTTTGTAATATTGAGTTTATTTGCAATTGCATCATTTGTAAAACCATCAAGGACTAAATAGATAACTTTGAGCTCTTTTTCTGAGAGTCTCTTTTTGATAAGTTTTTTTGCATCTTTGCTTAATCTACTCTCTTCATCTCTTTTGGCAATTGCGGCTGTGAGTTCAGGATAGGTCCAGATTTTATCCTCTTCTAGGGCACTTATAATCTGTTTGAGGTGATTTGAAAGCATTCTGGAGTTTCCATACGCAGAAATACCTCTTGAAATCAACATTTTCCCTGTAAGAATTTCAGGTGCTTTTTCTAAGATAACGAGCTTCTGCTGAAGTGTAGATGAGGAGATGAGTTTGTTGATTTCACTTGACATCGTGTCGTAATCAGCGATTATAATTTCTGACCCCAATGGAGATAGAGTTTGGTTGAGCGACTCTAAGTCATCACACGAAATATATGTATCTATTTCAAGCTTGCTTATCCACTCATCTACTATGTTCATATCTGTGCTTAAAAAAATGATTTTCATATTATCTCTCCGTAAATACATATTGTTTAGATTTTAAAATAGGTTTGAGCATATATTGCATAACAGTTTTTTGTCCAGTTACGATATCCACATTCACTGTCATTCCTGGAATGATATTTAAAGGATGCTCTTTTGTTCCTAAATAGTTCCTCTCAGTTGCTATATTGATAATATAAAAAGTGTTGTCTTGTTTATCGGTTATTGTATCGGGTGAAATAGAGACAACCTTTCCTGTTAAACCTCCGTGAATAGCAAAATCGTAAGCAGAAACTTTTACTTTTGCCTCAGCTCCTGAGTGAATAAAAGCTATATCACTAGGTTTGATTTTAACCTCTAAAAAGAGTTTTTTACTTGTTGGAACAATCTCTACTAAATCTGCCCCAGGCTTTATAACTCCACCAATAGTGTTCACAAAGAGTTTTTGAACGATACCATCTACTGGTGATTTTACTACTGTTCTATCGACTTGATCACTAAATGCTACCTGTTGTGTTTGCAATCTTGCCATCTCAGCCGTGACTTCATTAAGCTCTTGTTTGGCGGTATTGATATAGAGCTGTTTTGATTCAACTCTTTTACTTCTGTACTCATTGATAATGGACTCTAATCTTGGTAGGGAGAGTTCAACAGCTTCAATATCTTTCTCTATCTCATTTGCTTCTCTTTTAAGTTTAAGAAAATCGATTTTAGATTTAATTCCTTGCTTTACCATAGGTGCAGTCATAACTATCTCTTCAGTTACATATTGAAGAGATTTTCTTAAGGCATTACTTTTCGCTTTTGCCTCTATATACTCCTGCTTTTTTTGCTCTATTTGTTGGATTATAGAGTTGTCTTTTGCTATAAATTCAATCTGTTCAGAGTTATATAATTTTTTTGCTAGATTTATCTGCTCTTTTAACTCTAGATCATCTGTCTCAATATCTTCAAATGGAAGTGAGTTTGCTTCGGCTTTGAGTCTATATTGTTTAGCTGTGAGCTCTTTATATTTCATCTCATTTGTAAGAGAGGTGGATGTTGATTTTGCATTATTGATTTTTAAAATCACATCCCCTTTTTTAACAAATTTACCTTCGGTAATCAAAATCGCTTCAACGATACCACCCTCAAGATTTTGAATGACCTGATTTTGCCCATAAGGAACAACTTTTCCATCCCCTCTTGTTATCTCATCAATCGATGCAAATGAAGCCCATACGATAAAGAGCACAATAGTTATAAGCCAAATTTTGATAACTTTGCTTACACGAGAAGGAGTTGTCTCTAAAATAGCAGCACTGAGGCTGTTCATAAACTCATAATCTTTTTTAGTATACTCTACAGGTGTAGTCTCTTTTTTTACGATGTTATTTTTCAATTTTTTTACCTCCACCTTGGAGTTGTACTAAGGCAGACTCTTTAGGAGAATCAATAAAGACTCTTCCTTCGTTGATGACGATTACTCTGCTTACGATTTTTAGGAGCGTCATTTTTTGCGTTACAAGGAGTGAAGTCTTCCCTTCAAGGTTGATAGATAATTGCTCAAGCAGTTTTGCTTCAGTTAATTGATCCATAGCATTACTAGGCTCATCCATAAGCATAATAGGAGAATTTAAAAGAAATGCACGCGCTATTCCAATACTCTGTCTTTGCCCACCTGATAGACCTTGCCCTCTGTCTCCAACAGTCATTTCATACCCTTTAGGGTGTTTCTTTACAAACTCATAGGTTCCACTTATTCTTGAAGCTCGAATCATGTCTGTTTCACTGGCATGTGTAGCACGGTAAAGTATATTATCTTTTACTGTTCCACGAAAGAGCATAATGTCTTGAGAAACATAACTAATACTTTTTCTAAGGTCAGCTGGGTCTATCTGATTGATATCAATCCCATCAATCAATATTTGACCTGAATCAGGTTCATATAGACCTAAAAGTAGTTTTTGAATAGTGCTTTTTCCAGAGCCAATACGTCCTATAATAGCAACATGCTCTCCTGGCTGTATGGTAAAAGAGACATTTTTAAGCGCAGGGATATCTGCTTGTGGGTACGTAAAAGTCACATCCGAAAACTCAATAAGTCCAGTAAATTCAGGCTTTTGAACAAATTTCTTCCCGTGAGGTCTTTCACTTTCGAGATTTATTATATTATTGATAGTTTCATAAGATGACTTGGTATTCTCATAATTTGTAAGGAGGGATGCAACCTGTGCCATAGGGGCTAACACTCTTGATGTTAAAATAATAATCGCTATTAAACCACCCATAGATAATTCAAATGCTTGAATCAGATAGACTCCATAAACAATGCTTGCTACAGTGTTTAGTTGAATTAGGAACTGTGTTATCGTTGGAATAGAGGCAGATAAAAGACGAGATGAAGAGCTTTTATTGGCGATTTCACCAGTGGATTCTTCCCAGTTCCATTGTGCTTGTCCTAAAGTTCCAAGTGTCTTAAGTGTCTCTATATTACTTAAACTTTCAATTAAAATAGAGTTTTTTTTCGCATTTGCCTCTTGAATGGATTCTACACCACTTCTCAACGTCTTTTTTATCAACATTGCATAGGCAATAATAAAGATAGTTGTAATAATGGGAATCAAGACTATATAGCCACCTATATATCCAATCACAAAAAGAAAAAGAATTGCAAAAGGGAGATCTATAATTGCTGTCATTGTAGCATTTGTTAAGAAGTTTCTTATACTGTCAAAATCTCTTAAATGACTTGCAAAGGAGCCAACTGAGTTGGAGTGATGTGTCATTTTAAGGTTTAAAACTTTTTCAAAAATTATAGAAGACATAATCACATCACTTTTTCTTGCGGCACTTTCAAGTAGATAAGTTCGAGTGAATTTTAAAAATGTACTAAGGATATAGACAATAACAATTCCAATGGCAAAGACCCAAAGTGTTTCTATAGCATTGTTGGGTACAACTCTGTCGTAAACATTCATAGTAAACATTGGAGAAGCAAGCACGAAAAGATTGATTAAAAAAGAAGCATAGAGGACATCCTTATAAGCTCCTGTAGAGAGTTTTACAGTACTCCAAAACCAATGCTTTTGATCTAAATGAAGTGTTCTTGAACTTTCATCATTGTACTCAAAAGCTTTTTTAACCATAAATCCGTAGCCAATATACTCGCTCTCAAGCACATCCATATCAACCCATTGTTCCACTGCCTCTTCAGCAGGCATAATAATCTTTGCTTGGAGTCTATCTTTGCTAAATTGATCTATGATACATGAACCTTGGTTGGAGAGTAAGATAATCATAGGAAGTTGTAAAGGTGAAATTTGTGATATAGGACGTTTGAGTAGGCTTGATTTCAGGCCAGCTTTTTCAGCAGCACGAGAAAAAAGACCCTTAGCATTGTTGATTGAAAACAGTTCAGGGGACTCTTTTCCCATCTCTATTGGAAGCCCAGCAGTGAGAGCTTCCGCAGAAAATGGTTTATGATAAAGTTTTGTAAAAAGGACCAAGCATTCGAGCAAGGAGTCCATTTTTAAGTTATCAGAATTTGTTAGAAACATTTACTACCTTTTAAAAATTATTTTTTTAATTTTCTTACAATAATATCAACACGGTTATTGAGTTCTATACCTTCACTAAGTTCATTCGTATACATAGGTGCTTTATCTGATTTGGCGTGTAAAACTATATTCTCTTTTATCGCGCCAGCTTCTATTAGCTTCTCTTTTACAACTTCAGCTCTTTGGCTTGAGAGGCTCTCTTTCTCTTCTTTACTCATAGCATCATCTTCTACATTTCCAAGGAGGTCAAACTTCAAATAAGAGAAACCATACTCTTTCATTTGAGCGATTAAATTGTTTAGTCTTTTTTGACCTTCGCTTGTGAGTTGTGATGAAGCATTTTTAAAGAGGAAGCCACTATAGCGCTCTATCCTCTTTGTATCTTCAAAGATAAGCTCACAGCCATAAGTACTTCTCATTTTATAGCTTAGCGAATTATTACAAATATCCTCTTCATTTACAATCAAATCTTTATCTTTATCGAGTGCTATCGGTAAAGTGTCTAAATTGTCTGGTGTTTGTCCATTGAGTCCAACATTTGAGTAAACTATTTCACTGCTTCCAATAACTGTTGGAACGAGTGTGCCAAGTGCATCCAATATTCTGTATTTTGCAAAAAGCATACTATATTCTGTATTGATTATTTGAGATTTTGAAGCTATAAAATCATTTTGCGCGGATAAGAGATCAAGGAGTGAACGACGTCCAAGATCATACTCTTTTGCATAGAGTGTGAGCGTTTTTAAAGAGAAATCTTTATAACTCTTTAGAAGCTCCAACTGGTCTCCCAGTTTTGCATTTGCAGCCCAAGAGAGGTTTAATCCCTCTATTGTTAAACGTCTCAGTGTATTTTTGATTTCATTTTCTCTATGAATTTCACTCACACTTTTTTGAAGTGTTGCAGAGTCGGCAAAACCATTAAAGAAGTTATATGTTAAAAAAGCCATGGCACGAAAACGATCCTGTTCTGTTTCTACGCCACTTAAGTTTTTATTCATAGATTGTGAAATCTCTATATCTAAGTGTGGATAAAAAGGAGCATGTTTCTCTTTGTAGGTTGCTTGTGCTAATTTAACATTATATTTACTTACTAAAAGTGATGGATTATGTTGCATCGCAAATTGTGCGGCATCCTCAATATTAGCTGGAAGCGCTACATTTAAGACAGGTTTTTTCATCTCTTTTGGATCTAAATACCTTCCTAAAACTCTTTGCATACTGTAGGTAACATCAAGCAGAGTATTCTCTTGCACAACATAGTTAGATTTTGCTAAAGCGAGAGAAGATTCAATCTTGTTTACTTCAGAGAGTGTTGTTAAACCTGCATCATAAAGTTTTTGCACCTTATTTAAAATTTCACTATTGATATCAACATTCTCTTGTGCAGTTTGCAGTAACTCTTTTTGTCTCATAACTTGAAGATAGGTATTAACCATTTCAAAAGCAGTAGCATTCACATTTTCTATATAATTATATGCAGCAGCTACTGTTCTATTCTCTTGCTGCTCCACTTGGTATGTCGTTGCCCAGCCGCTAAATATATTTTGAGTATACGTTAATGAATTTTGATATACAGCCAAGTTCGCTGATCTATCTGCTCCACTGTTGGGTCTTGTCTGTGTGTTCTCAACACCGACTCCTAAGGAGAGGTCTATCTTTGGATAGTATCCTGCTTTGGCAGTCGTTATATCCTCTTTAACGGAGTTGTAGTTTTTAAGTCTCTCTAAGATGATAGGGTTTGTTGATATAACCTCATTCACAGTCGTTTGAAGATCTTGTGCACTGAGTGCAACAACTACAGATAAAGCCAATAATATTTTCTTTTTCATTTTTCTTCCTATATTTGTTTTTACTTTATTTAATCAGTTCAACTTCAATACGACGGTTCTTTGCACGACCCTCTTTTGTTTTGTTACTTGCTACAGGGTTCTCTTTTCCTCTTCCAATAGCAGTAAGTTTCATTTTACTGATTCCATAACGAGTTAGAGCCTCTTTTACAGCATTCGCACGATTTTGTGAAAGCAGTTTATTCGCAGCATCATCACCAATAGAATCTGTATATCCATAAAGAATTACTTGGTAGCCTGGATTCTCTTTTAGGAAAAGTGCAAATGTTTGGAGTTGATTTATCAACCTATCATCTACATCATATTTGTTCGTTGCAAAGTTTACTTTTAGTGTAGCTGTCTGAGGACAACCATATCCATCAGCAACAAAGTCTTTACTTGTGTTTGGACATTGGTCTTTAGAATCAACAACACCATCATCATCGCTATCAAGCTCACACCCTCTATAATCAACTTTCGTCCCAAGTAAGGTCTCAGGACATTTATCATCTTTATCTGGCACACCATCTTTGTCGGCATCGTTGAGTATTGTACATCCTGTAATATCTACTTTATCACCTTTAGGTGTAGTAGGGCATCTGTCTTTTTCATTAGGAACACCATCTTTATCGTCATCTAAGATGACTTTTTTTACTTTTGAGATAGGTGCTTCTTCTACGGCTATGGGCTGGATATATGCAAATTCACTTTGAGTAGCTTGGCTTGAATCGGAGAATTTATCTTCTGCGGCAAAAAGAGAAGTTGCTAGCAGAGATGACAAGAAGAGAGTTAATATATACTGCATTGTCTGTATTCCTTGTAGTTTTATTGGGAAAAGAGTAACCAAACAAAATGAGTAAGTAGTGAGTTTTATAAAAAAATGGGTGAATTTCTTATATTTCTATCTTATATCCACTGCCATAAATGTTTACAATAGTATTTTGAGGCACTTTTTTTCTTAGATTTTTTATGATTGTCTTGAGGGCATCAAGCTTATCCTCTTCATCATCTTCCCAAACATCATAGATGATTTCATCATACGAATAAGTTTTATTGATATTTGAAAAGAGTAGAGTGAGAATGCGTCTCTCTTTATTTGTAAGTGTTACCTTTACATTGTTTTCAAACAACTCTCGGAGCGTGTAGTCCCAAGTAAACATCTCTTTTAAAACCAATGTTTTTTTCGATGAAACATCAAAGTCAGATAACTCATTTATAACTAAATTAAGTGCGCTTTTTAATTCATCTCTACTGATAGGTTTTATCAGATATTTTGTCAGTTTGAGAGAGATAGCTTCGAGTAAATCAGATGTTCCTGACTGCGCTGTTAACATTATGGCCTTTGTTGTGTGGTCATGTTCTCTTATCTTTTTGAGTAACTCCAAGCCATTGAGTTTTGGTATATTAATATCGATAATGAGAATCTGAGGTTTTTTCTCTTTATAAGTAAGATAGGCACTTTGTCCATTGTCCGCTTCATATACATTTCTAAAGTGTCTTTTTAAATAGCGAACATAGTTTGTTCGTAATGCCTCTTCATCCTCTATAAAAAGAATGTCAAATGGATATTTCGTCATTGTCTGCCTTTAGTCTGATTTCAAAACAAGCCCCATTATCACTGTTGTAAGCAATAAGTTCTCCGTTCATACTTTCGTGTATAATCATTTTTGAGATATAGAGTCCTAAACCTGTTCCCTGAGATTTATGTTTTGTAGTGATATAAGGGTCAAAAATTGTATCTAGCATATCTTTTTTGATTCCTCCTGCATTGTCACAGATGGTTATGATATATTGCTCATTCTCTTTTTGTACAGTGAGAACTATCTTTGGAGAGAAAATTTTACGTCTTAAAAAAGCATCTTTTGCATTGTTTAAAATAATGACTATAACTTGTTGAAGCTCTCTTGGAAAACCTGTATAGATATATTTATGTTCTAGTTCAAATTGGATATCAATGTGATGCTCTTTGAGTGTTCCTTGAACAATGTAGATAGACTCATCTATGAGTTGTTTGAGTGAGAAATCCTCTTTTATCTTGTTATCATCAAAGAAGTTCCTAAAATCATCTATGGTTTTTGACATATATTTTGTCAAAGACTCTATCTCTAAGAGTTTCTCTTCTACCATGATATCTCTAAACTCTTTTTCACTCAGCGCATCATCAACAAGAAGCACAGCGGAGTTTATCTGAGAGAGCGGTTGTCTCCATTGATGCGCAATGTTCTCCATCATTTCACCTATAGTTGCCATCTTAGATTGATGAAAAAGCTCACTCTTTCTCTGCTCCATTTTAGAGGTTATCTCTTGGAGGTTCGCTTCTAAATAATCTCTTGTTTCTATAAGTTTTTGCTCATTTGCTGTAGCTATTTTCAGGGCCAGTTTTAGTTTCGCAAGCCAAACCAACAAAGGCACAATAATAACAACAGCAAGGAGGATAATGAGCCAAGTGAGTGTATTCATGGCGGGTATTTTAGCACAAAAAATAGCAACTATGCTATAATCTAAATCTTAAAAAATCAGGGAAAATTATTAATGCAAGCATCGGATGTAAGTTCTATTTTAAACAACAAAGAGAAACTCTTAACACAGACATATTTTGATCTTCAGAGATATTTTGAAGAGAAATATGGAGAAGATACTGTCGTCTTTATGGAGATAGGCACTTTCTTTGAAGTCTATGAAGTAAACAATGACGAGGAACAGATAGGTAAAGCAAAAGAGATTGCCGAACTTTTAAACATTCAGCTTACGAAAAAAAATAAAAACATTGTAGAAAACTCAGATAAAAATCCACTTTTAGCAGGTGTTCCCTCTGTCTCCTTTGAACGCTATTTAAACCGCATTATCACAGAGCAAAAATATACTGTTATTGTTGTCAAACAAAAAGGAAATCCACCAAAGATAAGCAGATATATCGCTCAGATAGTCTCCCCTGGAACAAACTTTGAGCATATCATTGACAATGATGACAACTTTATTGCCTCCATCTTAGTGGATAAGCATAGAGATGTTTATACTGTGGGCTACTCGGCCATAGATGTTACAACAGGGAAAACTTGGCTTTATGAGACACATGGAACAAGAGAAGACCCTTTTTATGCACTTGATGAAATCTTTAACCTTTTAAATATCTATAGAACCTCTGAAGTTGTGATTACTTTTTTAGATGGTATTACAGACCAAAAACATGTGCTCAAATACTTGGAACTTGCAGAGCATTACCACTACAGCGTGAACAATGAAAGACCAAAAATCGACTTTCAAAACGAACTCTTCCGCGGAGTCTATCAGATACACTCTCTCTTGTCTCCCATAGAGCATTTAGACCTAGAACGCAGCCCTATGATAACGGAAGCTTTAGCGATTTTAGTCCATTTTGTGATAGAGCATGATATCCATATCGTGCAGAAACTTGACCGCCCAAAGATGATAGACAATCGCCGTTTTATGTATCTTGGAAACAACGCACTCGAACAAGTAGGCATCATCTCCAAAGATAAAAAAGAGTTTACACTTCTCAAACTACTCGATAAAAGTGCAACCGCTATAGGCAAAAGACTGCTCAAAGAGAGACTTTTAAATCCCATCAAAGAGAAAGAGGAGCTTGAACGAAGATACAATCTCATCGAGAGAGTTGCTTCACATACAAGACATTTAGATGAGATGATGCGCGGGATTTATGACATAGAGCGACTCTCTCGTCGTCTTGATTTAGCAAGACTGCACCCCTTTGAAATGAACCACATCTATGAGTCGATGTTGAGTGTAAAAGAGTTGATGCAGTATGTCAAAAAGCATAAGATTCAAAAAACTCCTTTTCATGAGAGTGAAGTGGATGAGTTTTTAAGAGAGATTACCAAAAGCATAGACCTTGATGTCTCTCGTCGTTTTACAAATGCAACCGTAGATGAGAACTTTTTAATGAGCGGAGTCGATGAAGCCATAGATACTTTGGTTCAAGAAAATGCAACTATGTTTCTCGCTTTTGAAGATATTATGAGTAAGATAGAAGAGATGCTCAACTCTGCAAATAGCACAAGTTCAAGCCGCTTGGTTACTCTGGGTTTACTTGAAAAAGAGGGGTATTATATCTCGCTGAGTAAAAACAGATTTGCTCAGATAGAGAGTGCGTTTAAAAAAGAGGAGGAGTTTTGTAAATTTAGTGTCAAAAAACTTACAAACAGTGTCAAAATCACATCTGACTTAACCGATAAACTCTCCGACAACATCATGAAAAACCGCCGTAAAATCGTCTCTTTAGTTAAAGAGCGATATATACAGCTTCAAGGCGTTTATGAGCGTAGATACTCTCTGCTTTTTGACAGAGTTATCGCTTATGTAGCGGACTTGGATGTTGGGGTGAGTTCTTCAAAAGTGGCACAACAGTACCAGCACTCACGCCCGATGATTATAGATGTAAAACCAGATGAGAACTTTATGCAGATTATGCAGCTCCGTCATCCACTCATAGAGATTCAGGAGCGGGGCGGAATCTATGTTCCAAATGACATCGTGATGGGAAATCGTGACTACATGGATTTACCACATCCGACAACGGTGATGCTCGATGTGAGCGTGCATGATGGGCACTCCGTCAATGGTGTTTTACTTTATGGTATCAACTCCAGCGGAAAGAGCTCTTTGATGAAGAGTATAGGTATCGCAACGCTGATGGCGCAGTCTGGCTTTTTTGTAAGTGCGGCTGTGATGAAGTTTTCGATTTTTGATTCACTCTTTACAAGAATCGTCTCAAGAGACAACTTGGCAAAAGGGCTCTCAACTTTTGCAGTGGAGATGTTAGAGCTCAAAAATATCTTTAACCGTGCAACCGTTCGCTCTCTTGTTTTAGGTGATGAGATAAGTCATGGAACAGAGACACTCTCTGGCGTAGCGATTGTCGCAAGTGCCATCATCAAACTAGCAAACTTGAAGTCACTCTTTTTGTTCGCAACACACCTCCATCAGCTCTCCACCATGAAAGAGGTCACAACCCTTAAAAATGTGGTGGATTTACACCTGAGCGTGGAGTATGATGAAGCCAAAGATGCACTCCTTTTTAACAGAATCCTCCAAGCGGGAAGCGGAAGCAGTATCTACGGTTTGGAGTTTGCAAAATCGCTCCACATGGATAGCGACTTTTTAGAGACAGCAAACACAATCAGAAAGCGTCTCGCCAACGACTTTGATGAGCTTGAACTCCTTGTGAAGAAAAAAACAAGCAAGTATAACAAAGAACTTTATGTGACCAAGTGCATCATCTGTGGTGCCGTGGCAGAAGATGTGCATCACATCTCGCAACGCTCACTCGCAGACAAAGCGGGTTTCATAGGGCATTTCCACCAAAATAACAAGCACAATCTCATCCCACTCTGTAAAGAGCACCACAACCAAATCCACGAAGGCAAGATAAAAGTAGATGGCTTCCTTATGACTTCCAACGGTTTGGAGCTACAGTTTGAAGAGCAGATGAATAAGCCGAAAAAAGCTGAGGTAGTTGAGCCGAAAATCAATGAAACTCAAGAGCTTGCTGAGGTAAGTGTTGAACCTAAGAAGTTTGTTTTGGATGATTGGTAGGAATAAGTTTACTCTTAGACTACTCTTGTAGTAAAAGTGTAAGTGTAGGTTCTTTCTTCTCATCAAGCCAAGTAATAATCTTTAAAATATCCTCTTCTCGCATCGCGGTACATCCAGCAGTTGGCTTTTGCTGAGGGTGCATAATATGCACAAAGATACAAGAACCCTTTGCTTTTTGAGCCTCATGATTATAATCAACAACAATCCCCCATTTATAAAGCGCGTCCTCTCGTCTCATCACTTCATAGCTTTGGTAGCCTGACCTTTTTTCTATGATTTTGTTGTAAAAAGAGGAGTTGCTATCATCCACACAGTGCAAGTTTTTTGTCGCATGAATATAGGGCATTTGCGTGTTAGGAGTTTGAACCTCATAACCAAAGAGAGAGGTGAGTGCAAAACTACCCAAAGGCGATTTGCCATCCCCCTCAACTTTTTCTGCTGAAGAGCCATTACGACCAATAATAACATCGATAGGTTGAAAAACTTCCTCTCTTCCTTTGTCTGTGACTTCATAGGTATAGAGCTTTGCATGGGTTTGTTCTAGTGTTTTAAGTGGAATAATGAGGAGTTGTTTTACATCGCTTGCTTGGAGGTAAAGGGTGCAAATGAGGATTAGGGTTAGATTTTTCATGGGTGGATTATACTATAAAATGAGGTTTTACTTTAAAACTAGTTAGTAAGCACTTTTTCTATCGTTCCTAAGCTCCAGAAAGTATAAACTAACTAAGTTTTTCGGAAGCGATGGCTTGCCTTCGCTCATAAGTACTTCTGATGTAGTTATTTTGAAGCGTTCTCTCATACTTTTTTCTCCGCAAAAAAGTAAGCAAAACAAGGGAACCGCTTTTGCGAAGCAAAATGTTTCTTTAGAAAACAAGGGAACCGCTTTTGCGAAGCAAAATGTTTCTTTAGAAAAAGCTCTCGCAACGGCTTCGAGCCCGACAACTTTTCGGGTTCCCAAAAAAAACTCTTTTTTATTCTGTTCCTTTTTATGGAACAGAACACACGGGCTCTGCAGGTGTTGGTAAGTTGGCTGACGTGTTGACTTTGGTAGAATGAAAGATAAAGTGGAGATTCATATGAGGGGTGTAATGAATGACTAGTCATAACATTACACATGTAATAGTTTGTCGTTTTTTCAACACTATTTTTGAATTATGCTAAAATGTAACAATAAATTTATGAATGGGAGTTTCTAAATGTCAATATCAGTCGATTATTCTCAAATGCTTATAAGTGAAAAATTTGTAATGTTAGAAGAGTTATGGGAAAATATGAGTCATGACGCAAAACAAAAGGGCTTTACACCTCAGTGGCACCTTGATGAACTACGCCAAAGAGAAGAAAATATTAAAAATAGCAAATCAACATTTAGTGATTTAGAAGATGCTAAAAATAGACTGCAAAAGTTAGTTTAGTGAAAATAGAAATTCTTGACGAAGCTGAAAAAGATATAGCTACGGCAGTGTTTTTTTATGAATCACAGAGTGAGGGTCTAGGTAAATATTTTTTAGATTCCATATTTTCAGACATTGAATCACTCCATATATATGCTGGAATTCATATAATAATTTCAGATTACTACAGGCTTTTATCAAAGCGTTTTCCATTTTCAATATATTATAAAATGAAGAATAAAACGATTTTTATTTATGCAGTACTTGATTGTAGAAAAAATCCATCATGGATTCATGATAAATTGTCTCAATAAAAATGGAGATTTATTCACTGGGGTGTGACTTCGACGGATAGATTTTTAAAGTTAAAAGTAAAGCTCTGACCCTGCTGTTTTTGACCCTGCTGTTTTAAAAAATATTTTTACATATTATGTAGAAAACATAATGATAAGTATTAAAAAAAAACAATTTTGATATACTGCATGCAATCAAAAATAATGAAGAAGGTCTATGATGGATTGGATAACAAATAATAAAAGAAAAGCAACGATGGTATTGTTACAAATTGAAGAAAGTTTGGGTAAATATATATTACGTTGTGAAAGTGGAACAGGATGTTTATCAGGGGATTTCTTAAATCAAATTGTTGAGCGGTCTAAAAATAAAGATGAGTATAAACCAAATTCTATGAAAAATGTATTGGAAGAAACTTATTTACAAGAAGTGTTTGATATTGCATTAAATACTACTAAGGGAGTGTTCAGCATTCCGTGTCAACATCGGATAAAGCTATAATACCCCAAGAAAACAACACAAGAAAAATCAATTTCTAATTCCAAAAGAGTTAAGATACATAGATTATTTTAAGGGGTAGATGATGAGTCGAAAGATGACTAAATATAGCACTGAATTGAAAA
>Ga0210006_1000563_pt1 | contig 28946 bp, 32 predicted proteins | sample CryGey02umfilter_2_FD_185452 | JGI IMG/M metagenome (GOLD analysis project Ga0210006, IMG submission 185452) | Groundwater microbial communities from aquifer in Utah, USA - Crystal Geyser 4/10/14 0.2 um filter (SPAdes) (version 3) | ecosystem: Environmental > Aquatic > Deep subsurface >... | reverse complement strand
AGACCGTAATAAAGAATTACGTAAAAAACCAAGGAAAAACGTATCAAGAGATACATCGTGAAAAGCAGCTTAAACTACTTATGTAAGTGATGAGACCCCGTCAGCTTGCTGCGGGGTAATTCATTTAAACATAAACTGAATTGCTTGGGGGACGGTAACCGTAGTTACCACCCCCCAAGCTTTCCTCCCTAAAGACACGACTATGGCAAACACGCATGCTTGTAGCGGTACATGTCTTAAACCAAAGCCGTGGTGACAAACGTTTGCCATCTCCCCGAAGGGAAAGGAGAGTCGACTTGCCACACCGTCGACTCTGACACAAAATCGCGGGACGTTTGCTAGGCGTCCCTCCTCTTCTTCTACATGGCGACGTGGCACCCCGGAGAGTATCACCCAAAGCGCCACACTACTCTGTCTTTACTGCCAAAGCAGTGAGTTTTTCCTGGCCGCCTCATGAAAAACCCAACAGGCAATACAGAGCTGTGTTCCAGGGCCGCTTTCGCAACCGTTTTCCACAGTAGTCCGTATCAGAACATTTATACCACAAAAAACCTCTTTTGTCAAGAAGTCTTTGTATAAATTAAAAATGTGACCCCGGTGGGGCTCGAACCCACGACCGTTAGCTTAAAAGGCTACTGCTCTACCAGCTGAGCTACAAGGTCATAAAACGAAACGAGTATATGTCATTTTTGAGCATTCGTCAAGCGAATGATCTGGAAAACTCAAGTCGCCAGAACATAACTTTTTCTGTATACTAAAATAAACATTCTATATTCAACTTTATCTTATGCTAAAATCTCAATCACAGCCCATTCCCCCACCACCGCCACTCAAAAAACTTCTTGGTCCATCATTTATATTGCTTGGTCTGGGTCTTGGCTCTGGTGAAATTATTCTTTGGCCATATCTCTCTGCAAACTGGGGGCTTGGCATTGCCTGGGGCGCATTTTTGGGTATATTCTTCCAATTTTTCATCAATATGGAAATCGAGCGCTATAGCCTTGCTCGTGGAGAGAGCGTCTTTATAGGGCTTGCCCGCAGGTGGAAGTGGGTACCATTTTGGCTTATGTTTTCCACCATTGTTTCTTTTGGATGGCCGGGCATTATTGCATCGTCTGCTACGCTGTTTGCATACGTATTTGGTGGCAATGCGACGGTCATTGGTATTGTCTTCCTTATTCTTATTGGTATTATTCTCAGTACAGGAAAATATATTTACAATACTGTGGAAGGATTTTCGCTTAGTATCATCATGATTGGTGTTCCTGCGATATGTCTTCTTACCTTTTTCTTTGCTGACATATCACAAGTAGGAGAACTTATGCAAGGTCTTATAGGAAAAGGAGATGGATATTGGTTTTTACCGGTTGGGATTCCCCTCGCTTCTTTCTTGGCAGCATTTGCATTTAGTGGCGCAGCTGGCAATTTGAATCTTGCTCAGTCGAGTTATATACGAGAAAAAGGCTATGGTATGGGAACATATATGGATAAAGTAAAAAGTTTATTTTCAGGGCAAAAACAACATGTAGATCTGGAAGGATATACATTTGATCCTACTGAAGAAAACATGAATAGATTTTCTGGATGGTGGAAACAAGTAAACAGAGAACATTTTCTTGTGTTCTTTTTGACCGGTGTTATCACGGTCCTTCTCCTCATTTTGCTTTCATATGCAACAACTTTTGGTACGGCAGGCAATGCTCAAGGAATACAATTTGTTATCAATGAAGCAATCGCTATTGGCAAAAGCACGTTCCCTCTGATGGGCACATTCTTTGCTGTACTCATGGGTATTATGTTGTTTTCCACACAATTTACAGTACTAGATTCTACCAGTCGTATCATTTCAGAAAATTACGCAGCATCAAAACTAGGCAAAAAAATATCTCATCCGCTTTCACGATATTACTATATCTTTTTGTGGACACAAATAGCCTTTGGGATTACCGTCTTTCTTTTTGGATTTACCGAACCACTCACACTGCTCATCATCAGTGCGGTCTTGAATGCATTTTGTATGTTTGTCCACATTGCACTTGTGAATGTACTGAATATCAAAGAGTTGCCAAAAGAAATCCAAGCATCCCTCTGGAGAAAAATTATCTTGCTTATTGCATTTTTATTCTTTGGAATTTTCTCTGCCGTTACACTGTGGGATAAACTGTTTTAGTGAAAAATTTGAGCTACCTGTTTATCCCGCCAGTGCTCTGCCTGGACGGGATCCCTGCCAAAGGCGGGATTGTTCATTGTTAATTGCCCTATGCGAAATCTCATAAAACTTCTCTCTATTCTCCAACTCACAAAAGAACAACCACTCACCGGCTACCTCGCAGCAGGCATCAATATTCACGACCTCCCCTCTCTTGCGGAGCATCAGTATACCGCGGCAGTCATCGGCTATTTTGTCGCACACAGAATAGAAGAAGCTGGTGGCAACATAGATGGACACAAACTTATGCTCATGCTTCTCTTTCATGACCTGGGAGAACTTTTTGGTGGCGATGTCGCAGCACCACTGAGTAGAAAATATCCAGATCTGAAAGTCCATAAAGACAAAATCGGTGACCGAGCAATTCAGCTCCTATCCGAATTTATGAATGAAAAAGAAAAGCATGATTTTCTTGCAATATATGAAGAATCAGAACGCGGGACAACGGATGAAAAAGTCGTGGCAAAAATTATTGACCAGATAGACCATCAATTCTTTTTTGAGCATCACAATTACGATAGCAAATTTCACTACGGCATAGAAGATTCTCGTCCTGGATTTATCCAAAAATATATTGTAGAAAAAACTGTCCTCATACAAGATCCAATAACAAAAAAAGTCATGGATGACTTTCTCGAAAGTTTTGTCCATGATTTTTACCAAAAAGGCTTTCAGCCACGAACGTTACTTCTTGATGATGAAAAATAGAAAAACAACGTAACGTTGTTTTTCTTATCTGTGTAATCTTTAGTAATCTGCGGAATCAATGAGTTGGGAAGCAGCGCCGACAGGAGTGTCGGCGCTGCTTGGGTGTCGTGGAGGGGAGCTAGACGAAGTGCAAAGCTTCGCCGTTGTTTCTGGTCACGACGCCAATCTTGAAACCCGTGCCCCACCGCTCGCGTGCCTGCCGCACAAACTTCCTTTCGTTGAGCCGACCGCTGTCTGCCTGGGCCAGGTAGCTGTCACGCATCCAACGTTCGTAGGTCGATCCCGTAGCCTTTTGCGAGTAGGATCGCGCCTGAACGTAGACACAGTCCTTGAAGAACGAGACGTGGTCGATCATGACCTCGACAGGCATCCGGCAATCCTGCGGAAGTCCTGCAAGATCCGTGTCAATGGAATCAAGAACCTTCTTGATCCGCCGCCACATGATCCCAAACATAATCCCTCCAATACATGCGAACCACTGTGCAACGCCACCATGGCGCTACCTCAGTAGGACAAAGAAACGTACCAAAAAAAGACGCCTCTGTCAAGAGAGACGTCTTTTTGTTATTACTCAATTGTATCAAATGTTATTATCTCTACGTTCTTGATCTTTTCTATCTTCTTGACCAATTTTCTTTCCCAATTGAAAAAGTCTCTTTGTTTCTTCCTTTTTTTTCTTATCGTCATCGTCATCAGGTTGCTTGGAAGCAAAGAGAAATGAAGTTCTTTTGTCGTCGAGTGGACCACCTACCATATACATGTACCATAGTCCTACTGTGGACAATTGTCAAAGATGTTATCCACCTTATGTTGCCAAAGATACAATTCTCTCAAATACCTCCAAGATTTTTTCTTCTTCCGCCTTCGGCAAAAGTGCTTGCATACGCTTACCAAGCTCCTCACGTTCTTTTTTATGTTCAAGCAATTCTCGAATTTTTTTTGATAAAAAGTTTCCATCAGCCGTGTTTTCATTTACAATAATTGCTGCGTTTGCTTTTGATAGATAAGACACATTATGTTCTTGATGACCAAGTTTTGGAATCAGGATGGCAGGTTTTCCAAGTGCAGCAATCTCTGTAATAGTTCCAAATCCACCACGAGAAATAATAATATCAGCAGCAGCATACACGTCTTTCATCTCATCTGTAAAAAAAGGGAAAATTTGATAATAATCAACATATTTCACCGCTCGCTGGACTAATTCCTGCGGACGATCTTTTCCTGTCAGATGAATGACTTGTGCAAAACCTTTCAAATGTTGTACTGCTTCAACGACGAGTTGATTAACTCGGAGCGACCCTGTTCCCCCACCAGTGATGAACACAAGTGGCAATAATGCATCCAAGTTGAACTGTTTGATAGCAAGCTCTTTTGACCCTGACAATATTTCTTTACGAATAGGATTTCCAAGCCAGAGTGTTTTTTTCTTTTGAAACTGTGAGACAGAATCTTCGAGAGCTGTAGTGATCTGCTTTGCACTCCGCGCCATGAGCTTATTTGAAAGGCCGACAACGACATCTTGCTGGTGAATCCATGTCGGAATACCGAGCCACCACGCAGCCCAATGCACAGGCACAGAGGTAAATCCACCAGCAGAGATACAAACATCAGGACGCTCATTGATAAGCAAATTCAATGCAGCAAAAAATGCTCCCATTATTTTGAATGCATCAATAATATTGAGCGGCGAAAGATAACGACGAAGTTTTCCACTTGGGATTGTAAAAAAAAGAATATCTTTTTTCTCTACCAATTCTTTTTCTGGACCATGCTTTGTGCCCACCCAAAGAGCCGTTGCTTCTGGATGCGCATCACGAATGACATCCCATATCGCGAGCAGTGGCGTCACGGGTCCAAGTGTTCCCCCCCCTGAAAAAAGTACTTTCATAAATTAGTAATATATAGTTGATATCATACACGTTGCTTGCTCACATTGACAATAATCCCCACTGCCGCCAACGCAACCATCAGGGCAGTCCCTCCATGGCTCACAAAAGGTAATGGAACTCCTGTAAGAGGTAAAAGCCCAAGCATGGCACCAATATTGAGAAAAGACTGTATAATAAACCATGAAATAATACCAGCAACGAGGAGCTGTCCAAATGTATCAGGCGCATGTTTTGCAATTTGAAATCCACGTATAACAATATATACCAGTAATATCAAAAAACCTGTTGAGACAATAAACCCTAGTTCTTCTGCCATCACCGCAAAAATACTGTCCGCATGAACTTCTGGCAGATAGGCAAATTTTTGTTGGGAATGCCCAAGCCCGAGGCCAAATACACCTCCAGATCCAATCGCAAGAAAGGCCTGATTGATATGATACCCCTGTCCCTGTGGATCAAGCTCTGGGTGGAGAAACGTGATAAAACGCGCTGCACGATATGGCGCAGCCCAGATCATGATAAAAAAAAGAATAATACCAGCCATAGCAAGCATAGCAAGATGACTATATTTTGCTCGCCCAAAATAAAGCATTGCATACAGAATTGCAAATAAAATAGATACGGTCCCAATATCTGGCTGCAAAATAACAAGAACGATCGGAATCATGCCAAGCCCAAGTGTGAGCAAAAAACCTTGTTTGAGATTTGCGATTATCTCTCCTTGATGACTCATGTATGCTGCAAGAAATATGATACTCCCAAGTTTTGCAAATTCTGCTGGCTGTAGTGAAATATTTCCAAGAATAATCCAACTATGTGCAGCAGTCCCAAGTGTGGAGCCAATACCAGGCAAAAATGGTAAGAGTAACACACCTATCATAAGGACAAAAATCAACATAGCTGCACGTTTCCACAGATGATAATCGGTCTTTGCAAATATATACATCGCAATAATACCAGGCAATACACCATACAACAGTTGACGCTTTACAAAAAAATAACTATCACCAAATTTTTGTAACCCAATCACAGAGCTTGAAGAAGTAAGAACCAATAATCCAAAAAAAAGGATAGCTACAATTGCCCCTAAAAATTTATAATCCGCTACTGCTTTTTGAGCTTTCATAGTGGACTACACATTGAGAAATACAAGCAACGCAGAGCTAACAAGAAGAAATAAATTTACAAGAACAGCAATGGCATTGAGTAGATACGCTGCAAAAGAATCTTGCTTGAACAAAAACCAACCAAGTACAGCATTGAGCAGAATAATAAAAAAACCAGCAATTGGCAGTGAAAGAACACTGTACCACGATCCGACGAGGTCAACACCAAAAAGTATATTATAATGTAAAAATACTTGCCCTACGTTTGGTCGTATATTAACCAAAAGCCAGACCCATGAAGCAATATTCAAAAAAAGTGCGCTCCCCACCAACAAGAGATTTTGTTTTTTCTTCAGGTACAATTTCAATGGATACACTCTCATAGTATATAATTATAAAACGTCATTCCGAACGAAATCGAGATATCTCTGCTACAGATTTCTTTCAGTCGTCTTTTATCACACGAGATGGCGTATACATAATAGTATAGCGTGATTCTTCCCTCTTGACAATTTTGTTATACTCCCCTATAATGGCCCCACTCTTATATACCGACATGGTCAGCGACGAGTCTCTGAGCAAGGAGGCAGAACTCGGGCAGCGCACTATCTCTGTCTACGCAGTCACGTAGCATATAGTGATAAGAAAGATCCGAAACAAGATTTTCTCTTGTTTCTAAACCTATGGCTCATAAAAAAGCCGGTGGATCTACCAGGCTTGGACGCGATTCCAATCCACAGTACCTCGGCGTGAAGCTCACGCATGGTCAATTTGCCAAAACAGGGCAAATTATCACCAGACAACGTGGTACCAAGATTCACCCAGGCAAGAATGTCCGCCGTGCAAAAGACGATACCCTCTACACACTTGTAGATGGAATCATCCAATTCACGACAAAAATGAGAACACGGTTTGATGGGACACTGCGCAAAGCAAAATACGCAAACGTGATTCCAAAAAACAAAAAGTAATTGCAAAAAAAATCCGCTGAAGAGGCGGATTTTTTGTTATATGCAGATATTCAAAAAATTGCTATACTTTCAACACTTTCAATTTAATATTCTGAATTCTACATTCAATTTATGTCTGATCCAATACATCATATACATAAACGAAAACGGGTGAACGCAACAGGAGCACTCAAAAAAAAGTATCAGCCATACCCACATCCAAAAACATTTGTATCAATGATGGATCATGCTGTCTATGGCGTGAGTATTCTCGCTCCTATCGCAGGGAGTACGCAAGCAATAAAAATATGGGCAGAACAAACTGCGGCTGGTGTTTCGCTCACGATGTTTGGATTTAGTATTATTGCAAATATCTTTTTGCTCACCTACGGTATATTGCACAAGGCACTGCCAATTATCATTATGTATAGTCTTTGGCTTGTTGTGAATATAGCCATCGTTGCTGGTATCATTATTTATGGATAATCCTTTTGTCATCTTTGCTCTTGAAGTGTTGAAAGTCACAGGTATACAGCTCCTTGGCGTATTTGGGATTTTTTTCTTTTTGGGATTTCTTCTTTCGCTTTTTCAAACATGGACAAACAATAATTATATGCGAGCCTTTGGGTGGAAAGGTGTTCTCTGGACGGCGTGGCTTGGCACACCGTTTCATGAACTGGGGCATTACCTCTTTGCCAAACTCTTTCGTCATAACATAGAAGAAGTTGCTCTCTTTGAGCCAAATTCGGAAACTGGTGGACTAGGGCATGTAGAGCATAGTTACAAAAAATCTAGCATTTATCAGACACTTGGCAACTTTTTTATAGGGGCCGCACCGATGATTTTTGGTGTAGGAATACTGACGCTCTTGATGTATTTTATCTTACCAAATGGCAAAGATATCATCACCCTCCTCCTCAGTGCAAAGGATTCTACAACGTCTCTTTTGCAAGCAATGCCTGACGTATTTTTTATGATTTTTTCAAAGTCAAATATTTCTTCATGGTACTTTTGGCTTTTTCTGTATATTTCTTTTGCGATCAGTGCACATATTGCACCGAGCAAATATGATCGTAGAGGCATGTGGTCAGGATTTGTTTGGATTGTCATCATTGTACTTTTGGTAAATATTGCAACAATACTACTCAGATTTAATATCACATCGTACATTCTACACTCTGCCAGCTATCTCAATGTTTTTGTTGCAATAACCCTCTATGCCCTTGTCATGAGTATTCTTCATTATTTTTTTACACTCCTCATCATCACACCAATTCGAATCCTCAAGCATCCACGTGGATGATAATGCACTATGCTCCAAGAAAAAATTGCACACATTCAAACATTACTCAGACAACAAAAGATTGATTATCTTGTTATTGGGAACTTTGGGCATCAAATCAAAGATGATCTGCTCTATTACTTCCTTTTAACACATCTCGAGCTAGGTGTCATGGTTATTCCAAAAAAAGGAATACCCCTACTCCACGGTATTTCTTTTGAAGTTGATCAATTGAGCAAGGCATATCCAGAAATATACCTCATACCTATTGTTTCTGATGGTATTGTACTGCCAAAAGATCATGCAAAAAAACGTATTGCGTATCGTCCATCATCCATGCCAAATAAATATGTACAACGCGATTTTGTGACTTTTAAAGATGAAGAAAAAGTAATGGCAATAAAATCAATACCAGAAATCTCTCTACTAAAAAAAGCAACTGACATCACAGATCATGTATTTGCAATGGCAGTCAAGCAATGGAAGTTTTTCAAAACAGAACAAGATGTTGCGACGTATATTGTATTGAAAACAATTGAACTAGGTGCTGAACCATCATTTCCACCTATTGTGGCAAGTGGTACTCGTGCGTCAAACCCACATCACCATCCAGAAACAAAAGCGCTTTTAAAAGGATTTTGTGTGATAGATATGGGTGTCAGATATCAAGGATACTGTTCTGATATGACAAGAACAATCTATATCGGTAATCCTACAAAAAAAGATGAAGATATATATGAAAATCTTCGTCGCGTACAAGAAGAAGCAATTACAGAATGCAGTATTGGTGCAAGAATATCTGATATCGCAAAAAACTGTCGTACGAGACTTGGTGAAAAGTGGAATATACACTTCACACATGCTCTCGGCCACGGACTTGGCACACAGGTCCACGAGTGGCCACGTGTCTCGACAAGTGTGATGCAAACGCTCGAAGAACACATGTACATTACTATAGAGCCGGGTATCTATCCTCCAAATAAATTTGGTATTCGCATTGAAGATGATGTTCTGATTACAAAACGTGGACCGAAGGTACTGACGAAGACGAGTAAAAATTTAATTAACGTATAATTTCTTGAATAGAACACCAATTACAGGAATCACCAGAATACTCCAGGATTTTTGTTTATAAGATCTTGGTAAATCATGGAAATTCTGGTAATCTGCGTTCTATCTACATAAAAAAACTCGGGCCAACGCCCGAGTTTTTTTATCTGAAGTTGTACGAAGACTATAATGAAAGCGACTGTGCAATAGCTTGAAAATCTCCTCGAATCTCTGTATTTGCTTCATCCATATACCAACCAGTTCCAAGCAACACATATCCATCAAAAGATACGGCTACAGCATCTGCGGCACCAAGTCCTTCCCAATTGTAACCATACGCAGTGCGTCCATCAATTGTCATATCAAGCAATTGTGATTCTTCTGATACATTAGACGCCTTAGTATTTTGTGTCAGCCAGTCTATCAACGGAAGATTTTCAATATTTGTATACAGTCTAAAACTAATGGTTGGTCCACCCTCCAGTGAGTCTGCATACAATTCTCTATCAGCATCACGCATGAAAACAATTTGTTCTTTGTAGGTCTCATCAATATCGGTGTTGAGACTAACAACTTTATACTTCGTTGGATAGATAAACGAATAATCATACTTTGCACTCGTATATTTCTTTGTTGTAGCGTCCGCGATGGCGTTCATTTTATCTTCTTCTGCCTGTTGTTTTGCAGTATCAATACCGACTTCTATTTCACCAATTTTATTGGAAAGTTTTGACTCAAGCGTAGAAAGTTTTGATACAACAGAATCAGTTTGTTTTTTCTGATATGCATACACGCCTGCCACAGCAATGAGCAGTATGATAATAACAAAGAATGTAGCTCCCCCACTTCCATGTTTTTTACTCGATTTTGTTGAACTACTACTTGAGTATGTCAATGGAGAAACAGCCTTTGGTTCTGATACAGGAGCTTCGTTTATTTCAAGTGGGGCTGCTGTTTTTTTTACAGAAGTTTTTTTCTTTGGTTTTTCGTCAGTTGTTTTGGAAGAAGTTTTTTTTGGGGGCATAGAAGAAGATAAAAAATGAACAAAGTATTCAAAGTATACACTCAACGTCGAAACTGTTCAACCGTTGCAGAAATTCGTGCAGCCTCATCTTCTATAACAGCACCATCATATTCTCCTGCATGTGCAGAAACACTTTTATACACGGGGGCTTTTTGATCCAGATGCAGATTAATTTGGAAACCGCAATCCAAAGTATCAACATATGCATGAAATCGTGGATATGGCACTCCCCGAAGAAGTCGTGTGTAACTTCGTTGTCCTTGTCGATTTACCATTTCTCCATAGCCACATCGTTGCATGATCATGCGAGGATGTTGTGAGTATGTTCCGGTACATTGTATTTTCATAGTACATCTTTTCCTATAGCTTCTGATATATGAGAGAAGCCATCTTTTTTTAATACTTTTACAAGATCTCGATTGATCTCACTGATAAGCTGTGGCCCTTCATAGATCATGCCAGTAATGAGTTGGACAAGTGTAGCCCCTTTTCGTATTTTTCTATATGCATCCTCGCCAGAAAAAATACCACCACACCCGATAATCACTTTTTTCTTGCCAACTTTTTTATAGATATATGCAATCATATCATCTGAAAGAGATGCAACAGATTTGCCACTCAATCCTCCCTTTTCACCAGCTTCTTTTTTCAAATTTGTACAAATAAATCCATCAATACTATATGTTTTACTCAATTCGACAATCTGATCCAAGTGTTCATGCGTAAGATCTGCGGCAAGTTTCAAAAACGTTGGTTTTGTAATATGCAACGCATGATACGCCTTCAAAAGTTTTTCCAACCGAACAGGATCAGAAAAAGGCTCTCCTCCAAATGCGTTTGGACAGCTGGTATTGATCGTGATGTAATCACCAATATCACGAAACGCTTCCGCAACTTTCATATAATCCGCTATCCCCTGCTCTGTTTCAACAGTCGCAGGCGAATTTGTCTTTGCAATGCTTACGCCGACAGGAAACGCAAACGTTTTTCCTTTCAATCTTGCAGAAATAGCCTCAGCCCCATCATTTTTCAATCCATAATACACGCGAAGACTTTTTTCTTCTGGAATTCTCCACAGACGAGGTTTTGCATTGCCAAGACATGACTCTCCTGTCACAGAACCAACCTCTGCATAGCCAAAGCCAAGCGCTGGCAAGATGTTGAGGAGTTCTGCATTTTTATCAAAACCTGCAGCCAGGCCAATAGGGCTTTTGAAATCAATACCACACACTGTTTGAAACAATGATGCATCCTTACGCCCAAAACATGAACGAAAAATTGATTGCACAACACGTGACTTTCCAAGAACCACACCTACACGCGTCGCGCGGTCATGAACTTCTTCTGGATCACGTCGAAACAGAAGTGGTTTTGCAATGTATTTGTACTTCAATCTGACAATCTGTTCTATTGGGAACATAATACTTACTTTTTATATGTTGCTCAAACGCAATAAAATTCTGTTTTTATTCGTTACAATCTGTTTCATCCGCTGTTTTTTTCTTTATGCACAATATATAACAGCAGATTTGAACAAATACAAACAAATTTTAGCAGATATAAGTCACACGAGAAAGCACGTTGAGATTGAGATATTGCTCGTTACTCGGTGAAATACGTCTCACCACGAACAAAATGACAAGAATAACCACCAGGATTTTTTTGTAAATAATCTTGATGATATGTTTCTGCTGGGTGGAATGCCTTGAAAGGTTCACGTGTGGTCACAACAGGTTTGTCCCACCGTTTTGACGCATTCACAAGATCGATGAACTCCTCTGCTACCTGTTTTTCTTCATCATCTCGAAAAAAAATAGCAGACCGATATGCTGACCCAATATCATTTCCTTGCTGATTTTTGGTCGTAGGATTATGAACACGAAAAAAGAAATCAAGGATATGCTTGAATGATGTCTTTTCTCCATCGTATGAAATTTCCAGTGCCTCGGCATGTCCTGGGTGATATTCATACGTAGGTTCACCATTTTCTCCTCCTGTGTAGCCTACTTGTGTGTCTACAACGCCAGGCTGAGTTCGGAACAGTTCTTCCATTCCCCAAAAGCATCCGCCTGCGAGATATGCTTTTTTTATATGTGACATAGTTGCCTTATGAAAACTACGATGTCAGTGTACAGGTCAAAAGAAGATCTGTAAATATTCCTTGACAAATACAGAAAATATCTCTACATTTGTATCTTCTACAGGAGGAAATGTGAAGTACGACCTCGCGACCATACGTGACCACGTCATCAAGACCCTCAAGCGCTGTCCATCACCAGAATACGCTGCTCAGCAACTAGGCAGGCTCGCAAGCGAAAAATTTTCGTTCCCTGTTGTCTTCCATGAAAAACCTTCAACCGAATACTCGGACGACAACAACAGCCGTAGCGCGCGCTTTGTTCTCGGACGAGGGTTGGAGGATCCCAATCAGATCAGGATCGATGAGACGGTCAACATGACCTAATCACGAATCGTACATCATGACCCACCCTACGATCTACGGATCGCAGGGTGGGCTCTCAACACTTTTTTTCGAAGTGTTTTTTTATTTTTTCGATGTGGAGAGAAATCAACGGTATTAGAACTAACAAATTTAAATAAATTGAACAGCCTGATTTATTTTATTTACTATAAGAACTGCCTTTTCTGCAATTGTATAATTTTTTCTTTTTATTTGCTCTTGTATAATTTGATGATTTGTATCCGTCATACTGGCATCGAAGGTCATTTTTACATATTCATTAACACTTTGGATTTCATCATTATACACTCTGATTTGGAATTTGATTTCTAAAATTTTTATTAAAAATTGATTATCTAATATATCAAAATTAATTTGATTAGAATCTATAATACTTGTCTCAATTTTTTTAAAATGAAAAGCTGGGTTTTCTTTCATTTCAGTAGAGTTAAATAACTCTATCACATTATTATCACTTATATTTTGTTTCAATAATTCATCGAATTTTTCTTTTCTATCATCGTCGGATATGAGTTCAGTGAAGTTATTAGTCTGCTCTTTTACCCATAAATAATGATCTTCATTTAAAGCACCGTAGGCTGGGTAAACCATTATTGGCACAGAAGAAAGTCTTTTCTTTGTATCTTTTAACTCTTCAATAATGACCCGTTTGAGAGATTTTTTTTTATAACCATTAGCAATTTTATTTACTAAACCCGGACTTAAAATTCCAAATAACCAACCTAGTATTATATATACTACATCCATATTATTGTTTTTTCTAATTATTTTGAATTACCCAACTTTTAATACAACTCAATAACATGTCAATACTAAAGTCTATAATTCTGCATTTAAATCATGAGGAATTTGTGTTTTTAGTACTTTTCCAAAAAACACTGGTTCACCTTCAAAATATGCAGACGGGTCAAATTTCTTCGTGTTATTCATATTCTTTTATATATTTCACTTCTCCTGATTCTGTAGCACAAACAGTTTCTACATTGCCTTGTTCAATCTCAAAGCCAGCCTTCCATTGTTTGTATGAAATCGTTTTTTGCAATCCATCTTCTCGCACACTAATACTTGTGGGCTCACCAAGTTTCTTGATAACTTCACTTTCGCTATTATACTTGCTGAATCCAAGCACTTCCCGAAGATAATTGCTACTACAAATGAGAACAGCACGATACTCGCCGCTTTCATTCGAAAAACGTACAAAATAATCAAGCTCATCGCTATAGTTGAGGTATATGTAGCGAAGATCAGTGTCTTCTTCAGACCCCTCAAGATTAACTTTAGGTTTACCTACAGATAAAGTCACCTCTACAGGCGTCATTCCAAGTGATACATTTCCAACACCAGTGACAACTTGGGGGCGATTTTGATATTGATACCAACCCCATATGCCTAAACCGACTAAAACCGCGAGCAACAAAATGGCTCCTGTGATTTTTCCTATCAAACGCCATTTTTTACGCTTTGTAACATAATAAATTCCTGCCGTGATTAGCAAGATAAATGTTATTAAAATGAGTGCAGATCCTAGTGTCATAATTTTATTTTATAAAATGGTTAATATCTTTTCCGTAGACCTTCGCAAACTCTGCTAATTCTACCGCAGCAACCCCTCGCTTTATCTTGGAAACATACGCCTGAGGTTTCTTCAATAGTTTTACTGCCTCTTGGCGAGCAAAACGGAGTTTTGCGGAGAGTGAGGGATTTGAACCCTCGATACCCTTTCGGGTATACCGCCTTTCTCCGCCCAAGGCGCATCCGCCTAGGGCGGACAAAATTGTGCGGAGAGGACAGGATTCGAACCTGCGATCCCGATATAATCGGGATGCTACCTTTCTGCGCCCAAGGCGCATCCGCCTAGGGCGGACAAGTCTGCGGAGAGTGAGGGATTTGAACCCTCGATACCCTTTCGGGTATACCGCCTTTCCAAGGCGGCGCACTAGGCCACTATGCGAACTCTCCATTCTACAATTCTTCCATTGTATGTTGCAAAAGATATTTCAATCGTTCTCGTCCTTTTCCAGTCTTGAAAAATGCTTCTTCTGCATACGCGTCCTCTTTTTGTAAGAACGCTTGATAATGAATCAATATCCAAGGTCTCCCTTTTTTAGTAAATATTGATCCATCTCCCTTATTATGTTTCTCTATTCTCTTTTTCAAATCTTCTGTTACACCAATATACCTTTTTTTTAGTTTTTTACTATATAGTATGTAGACGTAAAACATATGATTATACTATCATGCTTCCTTTCTCCGCCCAAGGCGGACCCGCCTCGGGCGGGCAAGGCGGCGCACTAGGCCACTATGCGAACTCTCCATTCTACAATTCTTCCATTGTATGTTGCATTTGTTAAACTGCTACGTCCGCCCTATATTCTTTCCACTATTGTCCTGAATACGAATAATTCCTACGGGACAAGCCATACTTGCTTCTATATTGCCAGGGAGCTCTACCTCATCGATATCGAGTTGTCCGACGCCGTCTTTGTATGTGCCACGTGTTAATGATGATTTTCCATCTTCGTCTATCTGCCAATATCTCGGCGCGTAAAGCACACACGAATCACACCCGATACAATTTTCTCTATACTGAATAATCTTTGGCATACCAATGTTTACTGAACACTCTTTCGTGGCACGACAACAAATACTTTGTCATTTGCTCGCACTCGTTCTGAAACGACAACACTCAAGACATCGCCTTTTTTTGCCATGTCAACAGGTGCATCATTCACCCACGGTTCTGCATGTTCTATCGTCACTGCGCCTGTTGTTGGTCCGGTAAAGAGCACGGTCTGTCCTTTTTCAAGTGTCTCTGTTTCCATCGTTACTTCCGCGACATGTTTGTCATCATAATAATGAGACACACGTCCGATAAAAATATTTTCTTGTGTTGATTGTGATCCGTAGGCGCCACTCCATTCTGCCATGGTTTTGCCAAGATAATATCCACCATGCCAAAATCCACGGTTGTATACTTTCTCAAGTTCAGTGGTCCACGCTACGATTTTTTCTTTTGTATACGTTCCTTCGTAATATGCATCAACAGCTTCTCGATAACATTGTGTCACGGTACGGACATAGTCTGGAGATCGTCCGCGTCCTTCCAGTTTTAATACACTCACTCCGGTATCAAGAATCTGATCAATAAAACCAATCGTGCACAAATCTTTTGGCGACATCACAAATTTATTTTCTATTTTCAATTCGACTCCAGTTTCGTCATCAATCACTCGATACGCACGACGACAATTTTGTCGACATGCACCACGATTTGCAGAAGAATTGTCGGTGGCAAGACTCATGTAACAATTGCCAGAAATAGCAACACAAAGTGCGCCGTGTGCAAAAAGTTCTATCTGAATAAGGTCTCCTTTTGGTCCACGCAAATCATTTGCAATAATCAAATCATGAATTTCTTGTACTTGCTTGAGTGTTACTTCACGAGCAAGCACGATGACATCAGCATACGCTGAAAAAAATTCTACTGTTTCATAATTGGTAACATTCTGCTGAGTAGAAATATGTACTTCAAGACCAATACTTTTTGCATACGTAATAGCCGCCAAATCTGCCGCAATAATAGCCGTGAGTCCGACTTCTTTTGCTTTATCACAAATTTTCTTCATGAGTGCCATGTCGTGTGTGTACATGACAGTATTGAGTGCAAGATATGTTTTTACTCCCACTGCCTGACATTGTGAAACAATAGTAGTAAGATCGTCTATCGTAAAATTATTTGCTGCTTTTGCTCGCATGTTGAGTTGTTCGATACCAAAATAGACAGAATTTGCTCCTGCTTTGATAGCGGCAGTCAACGAATCAAACGATCCTGCTGGCGCCATGATTTCGATACGTCCATGTACTTCCTTCATACAATATTATGCTTTTTTGAACACACGTGTTTTTCTGTACAGAAAAACTCCAAAAACTACGAGGACCATAGCAAAATATTGCGCTGGTGTCAATCCAAGATAACGAACATCCCCCGTTGCAAACGATGCATCGGCACGCCAAAAATCAAGGATAAAACGAAGAATACCATAATAAACAAAGAGAAGTGCAGCAAAAAGATCTTCTCTCTTTTTTCTCTTCAATATCAAAAATACAATAGCAAGTGGAATCAAATACAAAATCTCAAGAAATGCCATGTCGAGACGCTGCCCGCTTGGGGAATTGAATGCCAAAAAACTGGTAGACTCTTTTCCAAGATGATCATGAATCATGAGGCACCCAATACGTCCTATCATCCACCCAAACAGCGCGCTATAGGAAATAATATTTCCATATACAGAGAGAAATTCTTTTTTGATTTTTTTTCGTTTGAGAGCAATAACAAACGCAAGCATCGCACCGACGAGTCCACCGAAAGATGAAAGACCACCATGCCACACCGCAATAATTTCTGCTGGATGTGCTATGAAAAAAGTAGGTTCGTAAAAGAATACGTGAAACAATCGCGCCCCAACCACACCGAAAAAAATCATCTTCAATGCAAGATCCAAAAGTGGTTCAGCATTGAGCAATCTTTTTTTTGCTTCTCTTTGGATCAACAATACAGACAGTATCATGCCAAGAGCCACAAAAAAACCCCATACTTGCAATGCAACAGGACCAATATGCACTGATGTAAACTGAAACCAAGGGATCATATCCTATGTTTTGTTGTTATGATTCGGACGAAAATCGTGAAGCAATTTCATAGCCGCTTCCACGGTATCGACAATCTGGTACAATTCGTCATCTTTATCGCTAATACTTTTGACATCATGCACCATTACTTTTTTTATAAAGGCATGTATCGGTTCCCAGAATGCATGATCAATAAGAATAATAGGAATTTGTTGCATTTTTTTTGTTTCAATAAGCGTAAGGACTTCAAACAAATGATGGAGTGTTCCAAGTCCACCAGGATAAAAAATAAATGCTTTTGACGGCGCAGTAACAATCAACTTGCGAGTAAACGGAAATTTGAATGAAATAGATTTGATCACGTATGGATTCATGGACTCTTTGCCATACACTTCAAGACCGATACCAAGAGATTCACCCCCTGCTTCCATTGCCCCTTTATTCACCGCTTCTGCCACACCAATAGACCCACCTGTTACAACAGCATATCCATTTTGAGCAAGACGTGTGCCGAGTTCATAGGCGCTTGTGTAATAGTGAGAATCACGTGTAATGTGTCGCGTTCCAAGGACCGTGACATCCTCTACAAGACCGGTAAGAAATTCAAATCCTTCGACGAGCTCCGCCATAATACGAAAAATACGCCAATCCATATTCTTCTGACCACTGTGAAAATTGGAAACAGACAAATCACATTTTGGCAATTCATCATGAGAATCTTCCATCGATGTCATTGCTTCTTCAGCAGTATCCACGATATGCCAGCTATCAACATGTTCTGGTTTTACCGAACCCATAGAGCAACACTTCTCTCTTATGAATGCCACAACAGGTTCCCAATATTCCCTTCCAACCAGCACAATAGGCATCTGGCACATTTTTCCAATTTCAATGTTGTGGACAACTTCAAAAAATTCATCAAACGTTCCAAATCCACCTGGGAAAAAAATGTGGGCGTGTGCAGGACTTGTCAGCATCACTTTTCGTGTAAAGAAATAGTAAAATGCTGTGGATTTTCCAACGTAAGGATTGATACGTTGTTCAAAAGGAAGTTGAATATTCAATCCCACAGAAGGACCATTACCTTCTTGAGCTCCCCTATTTGCGGCTTCCATAATCCCAGGTCCACCACCAGTAATTGTAGTATATCCATGTTCTGCAAGGAGTTTTCCAAACTCTCGCGCAATCTTATAATATTTTTGATCTTCATCAAACCGTGCAGACCCAAACACAGTCACTTCATTACTGAGAGAATCCAAAAACTGGTATCCCTCGACAAATTCTGCCATGATACGAAAAATCCGCCATGATTCTCGGTAGTCTCCTGTTTCATTCAGCGCATAACTAAAATCTTTGTCAGCTTGCTCTTGAACTTTTTTTATAGTGTCCTCACGCATAAAGATGCATTATTTGAAAAAATAGAACACGGATTTCCAGAATCTCCATGATGTACCAGGATCTTTTATAAAAAAATCCTGGATTATTCTGGAAATCCTGGAGATCTGTGTGCTAAAAAGAACATACTTTTATTATAGCACATTTGCTACCTGAAGAATCTTACTCTCACCAAGTCGAGGACCAAGAATCTGCATCCCAATCGGCAATCCATTCTTTGACATGCCAGCTGGGACAGAAATACCAGGAATACCTGCAACAGAAGCAGGACTCACAAACACATCTGCGAGATACATCGCAATCACATCATCTTTTTTCTCACCGATGCCAAATGCAGGGAATGGTGAAGTTGGTGTAATGAGTACATCGACATCTTGAAAAACAGTGTCAAAATCTTGCATGATAAGTGTGCGGACTTGTTGTGCTTTGCGATAATACGCATCGTAGTAGCCAGCAGAGAGGGCGTATGTTCCTAGCATGATACGACGTTTTACTTCTTCGGGAAATCCATGTTCACGAGAATGTGCGTATGTATCATACAGTTTTTCCATATCAGACTGCACACCATAGCGGATACCATCAATTCTCCCAAGGTTTGAGCTATCTTCACTTGGCACCGCGATGTAGTACACAGGGATTGCATATTTTGTATGAGGAAGTGATACTGGCACAATCGTCGCACCTTGTTTTTTCAATTCCTCAATCTTACTTTCAATTGCTTCCTTCACTTCATCGGTGAGTCCTTCAAGCTCAAAGTACTCTTTTGGTACACCGACACGCAAATTTCTAATTTCTAATTTCTCAATTTCTTTTTTGTATGCAGGAACAGCATCTGGCACAGTAGTCGCATCCTTAGCATCAACGCCCGCCATCACTTCCATAAGGATCGCAATGTCTGCGGCAGTTTTTGCCATAGGGCCAACAGTATCAAAAGAGCTCGCCATCGGCATAATACCGTAGCGAGAGTTGCGTCCATAGCTTGGACGGATACCGTACACACCACAAAATGCTGCAGGCTGACGGATAGATCCACCTGTATCTTCTGCAATCGCAAAAAGGCACTGATGATCTGCAACAGACGCAGCAGCACCACCAGACGATCCACCTGCGACTTTCCTCGTGTCATGTGGATTTTTTACTGGGCCATACATGGACTGTTCATTACTCGCTCCGTGTCCAAATGCATCACAGTTTGTCTTTCCCACAAGTACTGCACCTTGTTCTCTAATTTTTTTGATCACCGTCGCGTCAAATGGCGGAATATAATTATCAAGAATTTTTGCAGACGCAGTAGAACGGACATCGAGTGTACAGATAGCATCTTTTACAGAATACGGAATCCCCGTGAGCATCTTTTGCTCCCCCTTTACGATCATCGCATCTGCTTTTTTTGCTTCTACAAGTGCGAGGTCATCTGTAACTGTAATAAATGCATTAATTTCCTCATTGCGATCATGAATACGATCAAGGCACGCCTGTGTAAGTTCGACTGAGGTAAACTCTTTGTTATCAAGGCCGACGCGGGCTTGTTCGATTGTGAGTTCGTTAAGAGTTTTCATAAGCAGATTAAGCAGAATAGGCAGAGTAAGCTATAAGCAAACTTGCTGTGTCATCCTGAACTTGTTTCAGGATCTTTCTTATTGTGAACGTCTGAAATAGTACACAAGTTCAGCATGACAAAAGGAAAGCTTATTCTGCTGAAAAAACGGCTTTTACTTTAAGTAATTTCCCTATCTTGTTTGGAAATTGTCCAATAATCTTCTTTCTCGTCTCTTCATCAGATTCCACCGCAACATCTTCTCGTACCACATCCTCAAGTCCTGTCACTTGGCACGTCTCTGCAACACCAGTGGTATCTACTTCATTCAGCATCCCAATATAATCAAAAACAGCCGACAGCTGGTCTGCATAGCGTTCTTTTTCCTCGTCGGTGAGGTGTAGACGAGCGAGGTCTGCGATGTGTTCGATGTCGGATATGTCTAGTTTCATAGTGTGCTACTATTGTCATTCCGAGGAGGAACGACGAGGAATCTTTCGAAGGTACAATACATTGCAATAGAGTTGTTCATCGTAGAGCAATGTACATCCTTCTAACGCTTTTCATTCTAGCAGAGGGTGGAATTTTGTTCAATGGGAGGTGTATTGCATATAATCATACTTAGTGTATACTATGATTATAGACATATTCTTTATGAAAAAATTTTCACTTATTATTCCACCCATCATTTTAGCAATACTAACTTGGTGTTTTTATTACATTTTCACAATAAATGTAAATGACAAAATTTTCGGGAATGCTCATTTTTATTTTACTGTTTTTGCATACCTAAATATTGCGCACCTTTCCTACTTTGTGTATATGTTATATCTTCGTTCAAACAAACGTATCGGAACAATTATAACTCTTCTGAGCCTTCCGCCATTTCCTGTATATCTTGTTATCTTGATGACTATTGATTTTGTAGTTTCAGCTCTGCCCCTTTAAAAAAACCGAAGCCCCGACCGATCAATCCTAGTGGATATATTTCGGGCGGGGCTTTTGTACAGAGACGGAGCAGACAACGTTCTCTAAAACAGCCTAATCTCTGCTAGCTCGACAGCTGACGGATGCCCTCATCCGTGATCCAGTACACCCGAAGGCGCGGAGAATCCGTGAGGTGACTCGTACGTTCCTTCCACTCATCGTATGTCTCCCATCGACACTCAACGAGTGAACGGTATATGAGCCGAGTCAAATCCTTGTAGACAGACCTTCGCAGAAGTTTATCGTTCACCTCTCTACTCAAAATCTTCTCACCCATAGCCTTGACGAGCTCGCGTAGATACCACTGGTGACGCTCCGTGTTCAGAGCCTCAAGAATGGCTCTCTCTGCTATCGTGTACATTGTCCCCTCCGTCTTGATTGGATGTATAATATTATATTTACAGCTAAGTACAAAAAAGTCAAGAAACTGTGTAAACAAAAAAACATACAATGTACAAAAAACTAAAATACGATATACTTGTTTTAGTTATCAAAATTTCATTCCACTAAATTTATGAAAAAAATACTCTACATTTTTATAGCTATTTTCATGCTCTTTACTCTGACCAGTACAGTCTACGCAAAAAGAACCGCACCAAAAGACGTACCACCAATACTTCATGAAGGCGTGAGATATACGGTAAATCACGACAAGAGAGGCATCATTGAAGCATGGGATGCAAATACAAACAAATTACTTTGGGAAAAACAAATATATAACACCGAATACGATGGCCAACTAGAACAAGATGTGCAAGATGTATTTATTACACATATCTATATTGAAGGACAGACATTATGGATACAAAATGAAAATGAAAAAACCTATACACTCGATCTTACAAACCAGCAAGTACACAATTACACAGATACCCAAAGCATACCTACAGATCTCACCCTTTCCCCCACCTCTACAAAAACTATCATCTTTTATATTGGATTTCTTCTTTCTTTGGGAGTGCTCTACGTCGTATTTAAAACAATAAAAAAATAGGGGAAACTTTACAACATTCTCCCAAACTCCTTTTCATCTACCATCTTCACACCAAGACTCTTCGCCTTCTCTGCCTTACTCCCAGCATTCTCCCCTACTACGACGAAGTCTGTATTTTTACTCACACTCCCCGACACATCTCCCCCACGCGCTCGAATCTTTTCTTTTGCATCGTCTCGCGTCATCGTAGATAACGTTCCAGTCAAGACAAACGTCTTCCCTACAAACGTTTTTTTGATTTCTTGTTTTTTTGATTTCTTGATCCGTACGCCATTTTCAATCAACGCCGCAACAAACTCCTGATTCTCTTTCTTCCCAAACCAGCTCACGATCGACGCTGCAACAGTACTGCCTATATCAGAAACATTTTCAAGTTCTTCCTGTGTTGCTTCTTGTAGTTTTTCAATCGTACCATATACATCCGCAAGCCGCACTGCAGTTTCTTCTCCCACATGAGAAATACCAAGAGCAAAAATAAATCGTGGAAGCGTCACATTTCGTGCCCTCTCAATCGCCGACACCACATTTTCTGATGACTTCTCACCAAATCTCTCGAGTGCAGACAGATCCCCTATGGTGAGGGTAAAAATATCTGCAGCATGTTTGATCAATCCCTCGTCGACAAGTTGCTCGACAATTTTCTTTCCCATGCCGTCGATATTGAATGCTGCTTTTGATACAAAGTGCGCAATACGTCGAAGCTCTTGTGCATAACATGCAGAATTCGTACAAACAATGCCTGCACCTGATTCTTGTTTTCCTTTACCAGCATCAATCTGAGCACGTGTGACAGGAGACAAACACACAGGACATTTTTTTGGTTCACGAATTGTTTTTTCTGATCCATCTCTCATTTTTTCGAGCACTCTGAGCACTTTTGGAATAATGTCCCCTGCTTTTTCCACGACCACGTTGTCGCCGACTTTTACACCGAGTCGCTGTATCTCATCCATATTGTGAAGCGTCGCGTGCGTCACCGTTGTACCAGCAAGTTGTACAGGATCCATGTGCGCAACTGGCGTCAGGACTCCCGTGCGTCCCACTTGCCAATATACATCGTGAATCGTAGTGGTCCCCTGTTCTGCAGGAAATTTCATCGCTATTGCCCATCGTGGCGACTTCCCTGTAAAACCAAGCGCATCCTGATATTTTTTCTCATTAATTTTTATCACAATACCATCAATCCAAAATGGTTTTTTCTTATGATCTCTATCAATCCATGTTTCGTACATGTGCCACACACCATCCATTGTTTTACAAATATTCCAGTCATTGTCCGTTGGAAATTTGAGTGTACCCAATTTTTTCAATTCTTTTGCCTGCGTATCTGGCGCATTACCAAGTGAAATGTCGTATGTGGTACATTGCAACTTTCGCACAGCAACAATAGACGAATTGAGTTGACGAAGCGTTCCTGCTGCCACATTGCGAGGATTTGCATAGAGTGCCTCCCCCGCCTTTTCCCGCTCTTTATTTACCTTTTCAAACATCGCGGTACCAAGCCACACCTCCCCTTCGACAACAAGCGTGTTTTTTTCTGCAATCGTCAATGGAATACTGTGAATTGTTTTTACATTTTGCGTCACATCTTCTCCTACGGTTCCATCACCTCTCGTAGCTGCTGTTTGCAACTGTCCGTTCTCATACGTAAGAACAATATGCAACCCATCGATTTTTAATTCACACACATACGACAAATCTGTTGGCTTTTTACCAAATTGCTTTTCAAGGATTTTCATGTTTCGTTCTTCCCATTTATCCAAATCTTCACGAGAAAAGGCATCATCAAAAGACCACTGCGGTACATGATGCGTCACTTTGGAAAAGCCAGATGCAATCTTACCGGCTACGCGCTGGGTTGGTGAATCAGGTGATACAAGTTCGGGATGAGCTTTCTCCAATTTTCTCAGTTCGTCCATCAACCCTTCATACATCTTGTCCGTAACTTGGGGATCGTTAAGAACATGATACTTGTGACGAAGATCATCAATCTGGGATCGAAGTTTTATTACTTTTTGTTTGAGATAATTGTCCGCCATATTACTAACATTCTTAGTTTTAATCTAGATTTTAATTCTTCTTTCGATTTCCTTTATGGTCTTCTCATTTGACTTATATACTACTGCATCAATACCAAATTTTTTTGCGACATCCACATTCTTTTGCTGATCATCTACAAAAAAAATTTCATCTTTTTCAACGCGCCCAAACTGTTTCACTATATCATCATACACGATTTCAAACCGCTTTTCATCTTGTTTCAAATATCCAACATCACATGAAAAATAAAATGCATCAAACAAATTCGAAAAATTCATTTTTTCTAGAATATAATGTTTTCTATATTTTTCTTGATCCGAATTAATAACACAAGAAAAACCTTGTTCACGCAATGTTTGAATATATGTGAGCAATTCTTCATCAAGATGATATTCGTACGAAAACCACTCATTCAAAAATTCCTTAGTGCTTTTTGTCCACCCACATGTTTTTAAATATGGCGTGAGCACCTCTACCAAATCAATGTTGCCACGTTGACAATCATCATAGTATGCCAAAAAAAAGGACGATGTCCACGACACATCTAGTCCCGCTTCCTCAAGTGTATGATTGGCCCCATAGCTTGGTGGATGGACAAGGACATGATCTATATCGAATAAAAATAATTTTTTCATACTATGAAATCAACCCTATATACCACTGCACAATATCCATTCCATAAAACATAGTAAGGGCAGTTGCAAGCGTCAGATATGCCCCAAATGGCACACGACTTGCCATAGTTTGCTTTTTCAATACCAAAAATGGCAAAACAAACAACGCTCCACCAACATACGCAAAAAACAATGCGACCAAGATAAGCGGCCAACCCAAAATCACACCCATTAACATGCCGAGTCGAATATCTCCACCACCAATCCACTTGCCTTTTGAAATAAGATATTGCAACAGAAAAAATCCAGCACCAACAACAACTCCAACAGTAATAGACATTCCTGAATGCCAACCTAGTATCGCAGTAGGAACAAGAAGAAAAAGCGCAGGATACACTGTCATCCGATCCCAAATTTCCTGATACGTTACATCATAGACAAAAACAAACGTCAGGAAAAATAACACAAACGCATCACGAAATGTCAGTAATATATATCCAGCGTGAAACCACGCAGAAAAGGCAAACAAACAGCCGACGACAATCTCCACGAACGGATATTGAAACGAAATTTTTTTCTGACATGTGAGACATCTTCCTCGTAGCCAAAAAAAACTAACGAGTGGAATATTTTCTTTCCACGTCAGTGTATTACCACACTTTGGGCACATAGATCTTCCTCTCCAAATAGACTTACCAGATCTCGTACGCCAAATCCAGGCATTGAGAAAGCTCCCTAATAATACTCCGAAAACAAAGAAAAATAATATATCCATATAAAACATTGTACCATCTTTACCATCGATAAACCATAAGTCATGCAACAAAAAACATCCCGCTTTTACGAGATGCTTTTCTTTCCAAATTCGAACGCGTTCAAACTGGGATATTATTGGATACCTGATGGAGTCGCAGTAACAGTTCCTGCAAGACCACTGACAGTACCTTCAAGTCTCAGACTGATCGTATACGCTGAACCAGGAACTTCCGCAATATATGTGTAATCCTGTGCTGAAGAAGGATCAGCAGGGACTTGTCCCATATATGGTGATGGACAATCAGTCACACCAGTAACATGGAATCCTGTAGAATTCAAACAAGCATTGCTTGAATCTCCTAAAGTGATACCACTTGCTGTTGTTGTTGGATACGCATTGTTATCTGTGTAAAAGAGCTCAAGCGCAGTTTGTACCTGCTTGATATCAGACAGACGTTTTGCATCATTCGCTTTTGAACGAGCTGACCCAAGGGCCACTACGGCGAGTGTTGACAAAAGACCAATGATCGCAATAACAACGAGCAATTCGATCAAGGTGAAACCTTGCTTGTTGGCAGACATTGTTTTTTTATTCATGTAGTCACCCCCTCTCTCTGAAAAAAGATAATCATAGATATATGGTGCATTTCCCGACACTCAGTTGTGTGAGGGTAACGTGCACCCACGATGATACACAAATATGGAGCATCGTGGGTGCGCTACTATGTACGTAAGGTTTATAGACCGAGAACTTTCTTTACTTTATCTACTGTTTCAGATGGTTTGAAGTGCGCCTTGATAAGGTAATCTACCGCACCCGATTCAAGACCCTTTTCTACATCGTCTTTTTGACCAAGATTGGTAAGTAAAATTACAGGAATATCTTTTACATCATCAGTTTCTTTCAATTTTTTGAGTACAGCAAATCCATCCATCTTTGGGAGAAGAATATCGAGCAAGATTAGGTCCGGTTTTATTTTTCCAGCAACATCAAATCCTGCCTGCCCATCTTCGGCAACAGTAACTTTGAATCCCTCCATTTCAAATTTTGTTTTATAAATATTTGCAAGAAAAGTATCGTCTTCAACAAGCAAAATGTGTGCGAGTGATGTGTCTGCCATACGATGTATAATTATTGCTAGAACAAGTATACCAAATTCTAGAGTGAATACAGAACCTATCTGTGGACAGAATTTATTCTATAATATTTCGAAGTGCCAATCCAAGGCTCACAGACATACGTGGTCCGAGCTCTGACAAGAGTGGTTTCAACTCTTGTTGATAGACAATACGTGCCCATGGATCACCAACAAATACTCGCATATCAAATGTTTGCTCCAATCGTTTTTGGAGCGGAGGGAACACAGATGACCCACCTGTCAGCACGATTTTTTCCGGTCGTTTTCCTTCATTACCAGACTGACTAAGAAACAAATCAAAACTGTATTGCACTTCTTTCAAAATAGGATCAAGAACAACATCAAAAACTGACAGCGTCTTTTCATCCCAAGAAATCATTCCAACATCTCCTTTCATAACATCTACCAGTGTAGGGTCTACACCAAGCACGTTTGAAAGTACGGTATCGATATTATCACCACCGACTTGGATACTTCGATGTGTCATGGGCAACCCCTTATCCATAATAAAAAAGTTTGTCCGTTCTGCACCGACATCCACCACCATCATCGTAGCCGTTTCTTTACCAACAAGCGACCGTTCTATGGCAAAAGCTTCGGTTTCGAGTTCACGCAGTTCGAGGCCAGCTTTTTGAAAAATAGCAGAATAAAAAGCAACCAATGTTTTTGGAGCTGCCGTCACGAGAACGCGCATATATTTTTCATCTTTGTTTGTACTTGGTATTTTTTGATGAACGACCTGCATCTCTTCGAGAGGACGTATCAATACTTTTTTAAGTTCAGCATTGATATAGGTATGTATTTCTGATTCTTTTTCTACTTTTGGAAGCGTCACTATGGTATGAAACACATGAGACACAGGGATACTCGCTGTCGCAAAGGTCGTAGTAACACGAGCTTCCTTCATGAGTCGAGTCAAAATTTCGGCATACCTATCCACACGTGGATCACTTTCTCCATACATGAGTGGAGTGTCCTTCTTTTCACCATCCTTTGTTGACAGAGTATTACTCCCCAGCATCTTTCCTTCTTGCGAAAGTTGTTCTGGTGACTTGTCAGAAAAATCAGGCAGATGTATATCTATTGCCCCATCAGCAATACCGTACGTCCAGAGCTGTGGACGACCTTTTGCTTTATTGAGTTGCACTAATTTAATTCCGTAAGCCCCAATATCAACACCAAGGAATCCATTGTCTTTTGAAAATAAACTCATACGTCTTTGAAAAAAATCGTTGTGCTAAGTATAGCACAATATAAATTACGTGTGTACTACTTTACACCACCCCTTTTCCACTCTATACTATAAAAAACTAAATACAATGGATACTATGCTTTCACTTTATAATACCGCGACAAAACAAAAAGAGCCTTTCTCCCCTATCAACGATCACAAGGTTGGTCTGTATAGCTGTGGCCCAACAGTCTACAATTATGCACACATTGGCAATCTTCGAACCTATGTCTTTGAAGACATTCTGCACCGAACACTGAAATATCATGACTACGAGGTTACGCACGTGATGAACATTACAGATGTCGGACACCTCACAGATGATGGCGATCAAGGGGAAGATAAAATGGAAAAAGGCGCAGCACGAGAAGGAAAAGCGGCTTGGGAGATTTCAGATTTTTATACAAAAATGTTCAAGGAGGACATGAAAGCACTGAATATCCTCGAACCAACAATCTGGTGCAAAGCGACAGATCATATTCAAGAACAGATAGATCAGGTGCAAAAATTGATTGATACAGGACACACATACGAAACGAGTGACGGCATTTATTTTGATACCACAACAATAGACGACTACGGCAAACTCGCAAATCTAAAAAATCAAGAACTAGAAGCTGGAACGCGTGTCGACATGGGAGAAAAAAAGAATCCACATGATTTTGCATTGTGGAAATTCAACAAGCCCGGAGAAAAGCGACAGATGGAATGGCAAGCATTTGGCAAGACAGGATTTCCCGGCTGGCACATAGAATGTAGTGCCATGGCAACAACATATCTCGGCACACAGTTTGATATTCACTGCGGTGGTATCGACCACATTCCCGTGCATCATACCAATGAAATTGCACAGGCAGAGGCAGCAAATGGCGTGAAACCGTGGGTAAAACTCTGGATGCATGGAGAATTTCTTCTCACAGGCAC
>Ga0210006_1000555_pt1 | contig 29367 bp, 21 predicted proteins | sample CryGey02umfilter_2_FD_185452 | JGI IMG/M metagenome (GOLD analysis project Ga0210006, IMG submission 185452) | Groundwater microbial communities from aquifer in Utah, USA - Crystal Geyser 4/10/14 0.2 um filter (SPAdes) (version 3) | ecosystem: Environmental > Aquatic > Deep subsurface >... | reverse complement strand
ACCTGCCGCAAACACGGCATCGGTCCCACCCCAGCCCTGACCCTCCTCTTCGAAGGTAACCAACCCCTCTTTATGAAAGAAAACCCGTAGGGAAAAACCGGGGGGATGGGAGGGGCTGAATAGTTACCCCTATTGTGACAAGAATCACCTGCAAGTGGGCGCTGCCACACGTTAGCCTCTCGGACCCAATGACCTGCTGGTGAGGGTTCGATGTGTGTGGCCTCGATCACGAATGTTGGCGTGCGATTTGCACTTCAAAATCCAATCTCGTGATTGGCATCACCCACTGCCCCAAACCTCGACACCATGCCGAAGAATCGCTGCTTTTTGGCCCCTTCGTCCGAGGTGGGTGACCATTTTTGTCGGATGCATATCCGAAAAGTGACTTTCGACCGATGCCTTCGCTCCACCTTCCTCATGCCGTCGCCTCGGGCCTTTGTGGTCCGCAGGGAGCGGCTTATCTGCGTTTGCCCCTCCCCTGCCTTCCCCCGCTGGGCGCCCCCTCTTGCCCAAATCAACCCGAGGCACCCCGTTTTTCGGTCTGTATGAACCCGGTGATTCAAATCACCCGGTTTTACCCTGGCACTCAGAGGAGAATCCCCATGACTTTCCGTTTGTTCACACTGATTTGTACGGCCCTGACGCTGGTAGCCCCTGCCGCGTGGGCCGCGCCCAAGATGTCGGTGACGATCACTCAAGAACAAGAGGTGGTGGTCGAAGAGAACGGCAAGCAAGTGACCAAGCGGGTCGAGGTGGTCGAGGCGACCCCCGGTGAGGAACTGATCTACACCCTGGAGTACCGCAACGACGGGGATGAAGCGGCCAAGGATGTGGTGCTCAACGACCCCATCCCCGCCAACACCCAATTCGTTGCAGGCAGTGCCTTCGGGCCCGGCGCCGAAATCCTCTACTCGGTGGATGGGGGCGCGAGCTACAACAAACCGGCGCTGCTGTCCTACAAGGTGACCCGTTCCGATGGCACCCAGGAGCAGCGGCAGGCGACCCCGGTCGATTACACCAACATTCAGTGGATCGTCGAGTCGGTCGAGCCGGGCAAAAGCGGGATTGTCGGCTTTCGGGTGCGGGTGAAATAACCATGAGCCGCGAGATTTCCTCAATGATCGGCGCTCGATACGGCCCTACCCGGCGCCGAATACGTCGCCCGGTGTGCTGGCACGGTGAATCCGGCCCACCGGGTCGAAGGCGAAACCGCCGATTCGAACGAGACCTAAAAGCAACAACAACGGAACAACCGGGGAATCGCAATAAACCCTCGGTTCCCCTGGTTCAAACAGTGCACAAAGAAGGAGTCACACCATGCAAGCTAAATCGTTAAGCACCCTCGGGGCGGCGTTGATCGGCGCCGCCATCATGTGGGCGCCCCAACAGGCGCTGGCCGCCACCGCCGCCGGGACCGTCCTGACCAACGCGGTCACCGTCGATTACAAAGACGGCGGCGGAACGGCGCAAACCCAGCTCACCGCCAGCGTCAACGTCACCGTCAGTCTGGTCGGTGGTGTCGCCTGGGGCGCCGCTCCGGTCGATCAACCGACCAGTTCGGGCGATCCGTTGGCCGCCCCCTATACCGTGACCCTGACCAATACCGGTAACGGTTCCGACACCTTCACCATCGCCGACGGTACTACCGAGAGTTCCGGCAATCTGACCGCCGGGACCTTCACCACCACCCCCGATGAAGACGGTGGTACCGCCGGGGTGCAGTTGACCCTGTTCGGCACCATCTCCTCAGGCGCCGGTGTCTACGACGGCACCACCAACACCACCATTCCCGTCGGCAATCTCACTGTGGGCGACCTGACCGCCACCGTTACCACCGTGGTGATCAACGGCAATACCTACACCGTCGCCGCCGGTTCCACCTCCACCAGCTTGGTGGTGGCGGGGGATGCCAGTGCCGATGTCGCCGCAGCCGGTGTGCAGATCGGTGAGATCGCCACCGTCACCTACGACGGCACCACCGTCGGCACCTTGAGCGGCGGCACTGCCACCGCGACCCACGACCACAGCCTGACCGCCACCGGTCTGGCCCTGGACGGCAATACCGCCGCCACCGCCAACGTCACTTGGTCGACCACGGTCAACAACGCCGTCATGACCGTGACCAAATACGTGCGCAACGCCACCAACGCCAACGGCAACACCAACGGCGTCGGCCCCACCGTGGTCAACACCGTGACCTACTACACCTCGGGCGTGACCGGCAATCCGGGCGACACCCTCGAATACGCCATCGTGGTCGCAAACACCGGGAGCGGTCGCGGTACCGATGTGATCGTCACCGACACCTTCCCCCAATTCACCGCGTACGTGGCCTCGTCGGTCACGGTCGATACCAACGGCGACGGCACCTACGACCACACCCTTGGCGCGGGCGATACCGAGGCCAGCAACGAGGTGGCGGGGATTGTCGAAACCGATACGGGCGATGCTTTGGGGACCGTTTTGAAGGTTTACGCCGGCGTCGGTGGGGTCGAAGGGGCCGCCTACGCGGGCGGAACGGGCGGTGAAGTCGCCGGCGCCGCGCAATCGGTGATCCTCTATCAGCTCACCATCCAATAATCGCCGTTTCGTCTCCCCCCAGGGGCGGCCCGTTTGGGGCCGCCCTTAACCCATCCTAGGAGGTTGTCATGAACAACCAACGCAGCATTCGAACCGGCATGGGGCGCTCCGTCGCCACCGCCGCGTTGGTGCTGGGGGCCTTATGGAGCGCGCCGGCTTACGCCGTCGCTCCGGCCAACACCACCGTCACCAACACCGCGACCTTGACCTACACCGGCGATGCCACCGGGATCCAGGCCTCGGTCGACTTCAAGGTCACCCTGAAGGCCTCGCCCCCCAGCCTGGGTTCCGGTCCCATCGCGGGCGGCGGGGTTGCCCTTTCCCTAACCGGTCCCGGCGATAACACCGTGGTGGCCGGTCAAGCCAGCAGTGCGACCTACATCATCACTGCCAATGCCAATGGTCCCGACACCTACAACCTGACCGAAAGCACCACCTACACCGACACCGACGGTTCGGGCCCGGCGACCTACAGCCCCACCAGTGTCACGCTCGGCGCCACCGCTGTGGCCGTCGCCGGTACCGGCGCCACCATCACCGTTCCGGCCGATGGCACCGCCAACAGCTCGATCAATGGCATCGTCAATGGCGACTATGTGGCGATCGGCGGCAACGTTTACGTGGTCAGCAACGTCACCGACAACGCCACCGGCACCTCGACCTTCGACATCGACACCTCCATCACCGTGGCGGTGGGCGATCCGATCGGCGAGGTTAAAGAATTCACCATGAACATCGCCAACGTTGGGTTGGTCACGCCGCTGGGAACCCCCGACGTCACGGTGGTCACCACTGCCACCTCGGCTGCCGATGGCGGCCAAAGCGCCAGCGATAGCCACAAGACCAGCGTCACCGAGGTCACCTTCGCCAAATACGTGCGTAATGTGGACACCTCGGTGGTTGGAAGCGGGGCTTATACCGATCCCATCGGCGGCGCTACCTTCTACACCGGAGGCGTCACCGCCAAGAGCGGCGAGACCGTCGAATACCTGCTGAAGGTCACCAACCCCACCGGCACCACCGCGGTGGCGGGCGCCACGATCACCGACGCCGTGCCGACCTTCACCACCTATGTGGCCAGCTCCACCCGGCTCAACGGCATCACCGTTGCCGGCGACGGCGCCACCTCGCCGGTGGCTGGTGGTTTGACCATCGACGACGACACAGGTCGCGTCGGCGGGGTCGCCGCCTCGGGCGCCATCGCCTCGGGCAGCAGCGCGACCGTGACCTTCCAAGTCACCGTCGACTAAGCCGCGCCATCGTGATTCGTCACCTCCATACATTCCTCGCCCTCCCAGCCGCGGCCTTGCGCCGCGGCCTGGTTGCGGGGCTGCGGATGGCAAGGCTTGTTGTACTGGCAACCTTCCTGGGACTGGGGTTGGTGGGGACCGCCTTCGCGGCGGTCTCCATCCCCAGCACCGGGTATTTGATGTACACCGGCATCACCATGCCGATCCAGGCATCGGTCACCATCCAGGCCGACATGGGGGCCAACGACAAGGCGCGGTTGACCCTGGTCGGTCCGCAAGACGCCATGAGTGCCGGAACGCAGCACCCCCTGGCGGTGACCCTGATTAACCAAGGGGGCAACCCCCTGGTCGGTTCCATCATCACCCTGACCCTGCCCCCCGGTTTTGCCCTGACGGTGCCGGGCGCGGTCAACACCCCCAATGCCGACGGCACGACGACGCTGACGATCAACGTTGCCAGCCTCAACGTGCGTCAACATATTGTTTTGAACGGTACCCTGACGGTCCCCGCCGATGCGGTCGAAGGGGTTTACAACATCGGCGCCCGCCTCGACGCCAACGGCACCACCATCGTGCAAGGCCAAGCCAACGTGGTGGTACAACAGCAGTGCGCCCTGGGCACCATCGAATTCCGCAAGAAAGACAGCCAAGGCAATCTGAGCACGGCGACGGTCTACCACGCCGGTGTGCTCGATCGCTCGGGCAACCCCATCAATTACGACACCATCTATGTGCAGGTGACCGACCCCGACCGCAACCTGGATCCGACGGTCGCCGAGACGATCACCATCGACCTGGCCTCAACCCTGCCCAACAGCAGCGGTAGCGACCAAGAGACAGTGGCCCTGACCGAGACCGGTTTGTCTTCGGGGGTTTTCTTAGGCTCCATCGCGGCATCGGGGCCGCCTCCCTTGGTCGGCGACGCGTTGCTGACCCTGGATCACAACAGCAAGATCACCGCGATCTACACCGACCCTTGCGGCGGCACCCAAGGGACCAACCGGGCCGTCTCTTCGGTGGCGCTGGTCGATCCTTACGGTCTGATCTTCGACACCAAAACCGGTTTGCCCCTGGCCAATGCCGGGGTGCGCATCGTCTACCTCGGCCCCCTGAACATGAGCCAGCAGATGGCCGAAAGCTCGGTGGGAACCGATGCGACCGTCTTTGCCGACGACGGCATTACCCCCTCGTCGGCACTGCTGACCACCCAGGCTGACGGTCGCTACCGTTACCCCTACGTTCCTCCGGGTACCTACCGTTTGGAGGTCACCCCCCCCGCCGGATACCGGGGGCCTTCGCAAGAGACCCTGACCAACATTCAGGCGCTGCCCAACGCCCCCTTCGCCATGGAGCTGGGGTCGCGGGGTGAGGTCTTCCGGGTTAATCCCGGTCCGGCGCTGCACATCGACTACCCGCTTGACCCCCTGGCCTCCGACCTTTACCTGACCAAAGCGGCGGGTAAGAGCCGGGTCGCCATCGGCGATTTCTTGACCTACAAAATCACGATTGAAAATCCGAGCCTGACCACGGCGGTGAACACCGTTGTGGCCAGCGACCGGCTCCCCATGGGGATCCGCTACCGCAGCGGTTCGCTCAAGATCGACGGGGTGGCCGCCGCCGACCCGACCATCAGCGCCGACGGGCTGACCCTGACCATACCGGTCGGCGCTTTGGCCGCCTCGGCGATCTCGACCGTCGAATACGTGGCCGAGGTCGGGGCGCTTGCCGGGGTGGGGACGGCGACCAACACCGTGACCGCCACCGGCGCCATTGCGGGCGGTGGTACCGCCGGATCGAACGTCGCCACCGCCACCACCACGGTGACCCAGGATCTGTTCGCCACCCACGGCATCATCACCGGTCAGGTCTGGATCGACGGCAACGACAACGCCTTGATCGACGACGGCGAAGAGGGGCTGGGCGGGGTGCGGATCTACATGGAGGACGGCCGCTCGGTCATCACCGATCCGAAGGGCAAGTACCACTTCGACGGCATTGTTCCCGGCATTCATGTGGTGCAGGTCGACCTGGCCGATCTCGACAGCCGTTACGAGCCCGCCACCCTGCCCAACACCCGTTTTGCCGACCGGGCGATCAGCCAGTTCGTCGACGTTAAGGCGGGCGGATTGTGGCGCGCCAACTTCCGCATGCTCGACAAGGCCCCCCCCAGTACCCCGGTGACCCTGACCCAACGGCTCTACCGCAAGGGTGACGTCACCTGGGTCGAGCTGGAGGCCTCGCGCGGCCTCGATGTGGCGGTCGACAACTGGTCGATTGTCTACCAACCCCCCACCGATTGGGCGATTGCGGGCGATCAGGCGATGCTCGACGGCAACAAGATCGCCCCCGAAGACACCTTGCTCGGCAACGTCTGGAAGCTGGCGGCGCTCAACCCGACCACCTTGCCCGACGGCAGCACCAACGCGCTGTGGAAGCTCGAAGGGGGCAAGGACCGTCACGTCGTGCGCTTCCCCTTGATTCGGGGCGGCGAGGCGGGGATGAAGTACTCCACCGCCTATGTGCGCTTTACCTCCGCCGGGACCGCCCACGGCCACACCGCCATCACCAAGCTGCCGATCCTTGAGGATGTGCTCCAGATGCACGAGACCATCCGCCCCATCAAGATCACGGTGCACCCCAACTTTGAAACCTTCGACGCCGCCATCGACCTTGAAGATGTCGACGCGCTGACTGCGGTGATGCCTAAGCTTGAAGGGATTCGCGGCCTGAAGATCCACGCCATCGGCCATACCGACAACGTGCGCATCAACCCCCGCGCCCGCATCACCTACGCCGACAATCAGGCTCTCTCCGAGGCGCGCGCCCAGGCGGTGGGCGAGGCGTTGGGCTCGCTGCTCGGCCTGCCCGAGGGGGCGGTCACTTGGGAAGGTCGAGGCGAGACCCAGCCAATCGCCGACAACACCACCCAAGAGGGGCGTGCCCAAAACCGCCGGGTCGAACTGATCGCCACCGGCTATCAAATCGTCGACCTCGACCAGGAGCCTGAAACGTTGATCGACGAGGCTGGGTTGGACGGCAACGGTCTACACGCGGTGCTGCGCCCCTACTTCCCCGAGATGGGGACCGACCTTGGCGCCCAAGACCGCGACGCTTTGCTCGCCTTGGCCGACATGGTGCGGGGGATGGACTACCTGAACATCCGGGTCGAGGGGCATACCGACAATCAGCCGATCCTGCCCAAGTACAAGATGGAGATCCCCGACAACCGGGTGCTGTCGCAGAATCGGGCTCAGTCGGTCGCCCAGGCGCTGCAAGATCTGCTCGGCCTGCCCGACAGCGCGGTGAGCTGGGAGGGTTTTGGCGAGAACTTCCCGCTGTCCACCAACAAGACCGAAGAGGGTCGGGCCGAAAATCGCCGGGTCGAGGTGTGGATCTCCCGCAAGGTCGACCGGGCCAACACCGTCATCCTCGCCTCCAACCAGACCGTCTCGACCGTGGCGCAGGGGAGCTGGGATGTCGCCCAGACCCAGGCTGCCACCCCCACAGTGATGGTGGTCGAGCCCTCCGTGGCCGGTCTGGCCTCCCCCAAGCAGGGCGACGTTTTGCCTGGTGCGGTCACCGCCATTCGCGGCTACCTCGATTCGCGCCTCAAGCCCCGCCTGACGGTCGACGGGGTCGAGATTTCCGCCGACCGCATCGGCATGACCAGCGCCGACCGTAAAACCGGTCTGACGATGTACAGCTACATCGGCATCAATCTGGGCAAGGCGGGGGAGCACACCCTGACCTTCGAAGGGACCGATACCTTTGGCAATGCCCGCTTCAAGCAAGAGGCGCACGTTCGGGTGGCCGGCGACGTCGCCCGCATCGTGGTGAGCGATCCGGGCGACAACGTCGCCGATGGCCGCACGCCGGTGCGGGTCAAGGTGCAGATGTTCGACGCCTCCGGGATCGAGATCCACGGCGCCACCGAGGTCGATGTCAGTGCCCTGGGGCTGATCCCCATGGGCGCCGCCGACGCCAAGCAAGAGGCGCTGGCCCAGGTCGATCCGACCCAAAAGGTCGGTCGTCCCCAGTTGTCGCGCGACGGTTACCTCTACTTCCGCCCCCTGAACCGCACTGGGCGTTACGAGGTGACGGTTCGCTACAACACCGCCGAATCGATGGGCCACCTCTTTGCCAAGGCGCAGCCCCGCGACTGGATTTTGGTCGCCTTGGGCGAGGGGACGGTGGGTTACAACACCGTGGCGGGCAACCTGCAACCGGTCGCCGACGAGACCCTCTCCGACAAGCTCTACCATCGGGGCAAGGTCGCCTTGTTCGCCAAGGGGCAGATCAAAGGCGACTACCTGATGACCGTCTCGTTCGATTCGAACAAGCACAACGATCCGAACTTCGACGGCTTCTTGCAGCAGATCGACCCGAGCCAGTACTACACCGTCTACGGCGACGCCACGGTGCAGAACATCGAAAACACCGGTCGGTTGTACGTGAAGATCGAGAAGGACACCTTTTACGCCATGTACGGCAACTTCCAGACCGGCCTGAATCAGGCCGACCTGGCCCGGTACAACCGCACCTTCACCGGTCTGAAGTCGGAATACCAAGGTGAAAACCTCGACTACACCCTGTTCGCCACCCAGACGCCGCAAACCTATGTGCGCGACGAGCTGCCCGGCGACGGCACCTCGGGGATGTACTACCTCAGCCGCTCGCCGCTGCTGGTTAATTCTGAGCAGGTGACCATCGAGACCCGCGACCGCTTCCATAGCGAGCGGATCCTGAGCAGCCGCCCCCTGAGCCGTTTCCTCGACTACAGCATCGACTACACCACCGGCGCCCTGTATTTCAAGGAGCCGGTCCCGAGCACCGACGGTCAGTTCAACCCCGTGGTGATCGTGGTCGAATACGAGGCCAACAACCCCTACAACACCTTTACCACCTTTGGTGGACGGGTCGCCGCCCGTCCGGTCGAAGGGGTCGAGGTGGGTGGCACCTACGTCCAAGAAAACGGCCTGGGCTATGCCGACCGCATGAGCGGCATCGACACCACCGTGAAGCTGGGTGAGGCCTGGCAGATCAAGGGCGAGCTTGCCCAAACCCAGACCCGTACCAACTCGACCCGCCGCGCCGGCAGCGCTGAGGTCCAATACGACGACGGTGCGGTTAAAGGACGGGTTTACACCCGGCAGGTCGACGGCAATTTCGGTCTGGGTCAGACCCAGGGCAGCGAGTTGGGAACCCGCAAGAGCGGGGCCGACGGCTCGGTGCAGCTCGCTCCCGGCCAAACCGTCAACGCCGAGCTGTACCGTCAAGAGCAGCTCGGCAACGGCGCTCAGCGCGATGTCGCTTCGGTCCAGGGCCAACTGGCCGGGGAGCACACCGACCTGCGCGGCGGTCTGCGCCATGTCACCGATCTCGATGGCTCGGGCAACTCCATTCAAACCAATCAGGTGACCGCCGGTATCAGCCACCGCGCCACCGACAAACTCACCCTGGTGGCCGACCGCGATCAAGGGTTGGGCTCGGCCAACGACGCCGACTTCCCCACCCGCACCGCCCTGGGGCTCGACTACCTGCTCGGCGACGCCACCACCTTGACCGCACGTCAAGAGTGGACTCAAGCCGGGGGCAGCGGCACCGAGGCCTCGCGCATCGGCATCCGCACCACCCCCTGGTCGGGCGGACAGCTCTCCAGCGACGTGCAGCGCACCTTCGCCGACGGCGGGGAGCGGATGGTGGCGGCGGCGGGGCTCAAGCAAACCTGGACCCTGACCGAAACCATCGCCCTCGATGCCGGGCTCGATCATTCGCGCACCCTCGGCACCAAGGCCGCTTCGCCCCAAGCCCCGGCTGCCGCCGTCTACGGCGCCTCCGAGAATTTCACCGCCTACTCGCTGGGCGGCGCCTACACCCCCGAGGGGCTGCGCATCAATGCTCGGGTCGAACTGCGCCGCGCCAGCTCCTCCGACAAGTGGGTGGGGATGCTGGGCGCGGTCGGCGATGCCAGCGACGCCCTATCGCTCTTCGGTACCGCCCAGGGGCTGCGTGAAAACCGGAGCGCCGATCTGTCGCAGTTCTTCGATGTCGCCATCGGCCTGGCCTACCGTCCCGCTGCCGACGGCTGGATGTTCTTCGACCGCTTCGACGTCAAAACCAGCAAGATCGTCAGCGCCGCCACCCAGGAGCAAAACCTGCGGCTGATCAACAACCTGAGCGCCAACTGGCAGGCCAGCACCGATTTGCAGCTCTCGCTGCAATACGGCGCCAAGTGGATCTGGGATACCCTGCAAGGCACTCGCTACAAGGGCTTCCTCGACCTGATGGGGGGGCAGGCCGCTTACGAATTCCGCCCCGAGTGGGATGTGAGCGTTTTCGGTCGTCGCCTGCACAGCTACAGCCTGGGCCAAACCCGGGACAACCTGGGGATGAGCATCGGCTACAACGTGGTCGAGAACGCCTATCTGGCCATCGGCTACAACTTCAGTGGCTTCTACGACCGCGACTTCTCGGCCCTGGACTTCACCCTGCAAGGCCCCTTCTTGGCAATCCGCTTCAAGCTGGATCAAACCGATGTTGGCAAGGCTGCTGACGAGGTGGCGGGCGGGGTCCGGTGAGCATGGGACATAGGGCATTGGCTTGGGGATTAACCGCCGTTTTGTTGTTGGCCGCGCTGCCTGCTCGTGCCGACCAACTTGACGACGACCTCAACCTGGCCGAGACCCTGATCGGTTTCAAACTCTACGAGCAGGCGCTGGATCTATTGCCTCCCCCCCGTGGTGGACTATCCCCCATTCAGACCGGACGTCTGTGGTACCTGCGCGGTTTGGCCCACACCCGGGTCGGCCAGTCCAAAACCGCTTTAGAAGATCTCGACCGGGCGGTGGCGGCGCTGCCCGAATACAAAGACGCGCTGCTGCTGCGGGCGCAATTGCGCGATGTGCTCGACCAACCCGATGCGGCGCAAACCTGGTATGCGCTGCGCCAGAAATACCCTGCCGATGTCGAAATTGCCTATTGGGCGGGGAAGTACCTGCTCACCCATGACGACCAAGAGGGTGGGACGCAGGCGTTGCAGATCGCTGCGGTGGGCCGACACCCCTGGGCGCTACCGGCCCAAAAGCTATTGGGGCGCATCGAGGCGACCCGCCCCCCCGATCATCCGTCCGCGACCCGCTGGAATGGACGCATCGAGATCGCCCCCCTGGTGAACAAGCGGGTGGTGCTCTCCTCAGAAACCATCGATCTGCCGCAAAACCAGGTGGGGGATGTGGGTCTCCGGGCCGCCGCTTCGGTGCAGGGGCAACTTGAGGGAATCGGTGACGGACTCTGGCTCGGTTTCGATTACGACGAGCTGCGTTATCAAGATTTTCAAGCCTACGAAACCCGCTCCCTGCGTGCCTCGCTCAACAAGGCCTGGAGTCCGGAGGATGGGGGGCCGACCTTCTGGGGCGGAGCCGACTTCGAGGCCTACTCCATCGGCGGCGACGCCCTGTTTCAGGGGGTGGTCTTCAACGGCGCGCTAGAGGAACGACGCGACTTGGGGGCGGTTCGGCTGCAATTGAATGTGGGGCGGCGGTTTTTCTCGCCCACTTACAGTGAGTTCACCGCCTCTCAGATTCACCTGAGCGGAGAATTCGAACTCAACTCCCCCCTCTTGGGCCGCTGGAGCGCCGCCCCCTACCTGCATAAAGAGCTGGCGACCACCTCGGTGCGTAGCTACTCCGAGGGGGGGATCACGCTGGGGGGTGAGGCGTTGGGCTGGGCGCTCGGCGACTGGGGGGCGATTCACCCCGCGTTGCTCGGTCGGGTCGGCTGGCGCCGCTACGACGCGGTCGACAACAGCACGTTGCTGAAACAGCCGCTGCGCCGCCAAGACATGGCCTACGCCGCCAGCGTGAAGTTTCTGTACGACGTTCCCCCCGGCGACAGCCCTCTGCTGAATCAGGGCTACTTCGGGGTCGAATGGCAGGGCAACCGATCCAACATCGACGCTTCGGCGGTGTGGCTTCCCGCCAACAACCGTACCTGGTCCACCACGATTTACTCGGTGGGCTGGGTCGTTCAGTTCTAAGGGCCGCAGATGCGCATCGCCCCGCTCCACCGCAGCTATTGGCACACTTTGTTCGCCACCCTTGTGTTGGGGTTGGTGCCAGGGTTGAGCCACGCCCACCCCTATCTGGTCGATTTTGGCGGTCAGGTGACGATTGAGCGCAGCGGCGCCCCCCTCGCCCCCACCACCGGGATGAATCTACAGGGTGGGGACCGATTGCAAACCCAGGAGGAGGGGTGGCTGCTGATCGGCTTCACCGAACGAGCCGCCCTGCATCTGGCAGGCCAGGCCCAAGCCCAGCTCTTGGCCCAAGAGGTCGCCAACGCCTCCCTGGCGGTACGGATCGATGCCGGCGTCGCCCGCCTGGCGACCGAAGTCCCCTTTGCCTTGAATACCCCGGTGGGGATCGTCTCCTCCTCCTGGGGCAATTTGGTGATTAAGTCGCAAGGGGTCGACGCCGGAATTGCGGTCGTCGAGGGGGACGCGCTGGTGCTCCATCCCGATCCGAGCATCGAGGGGGTCTGGCCTTTGACCCAGGGGCAATGGCGCCCCTTGTACCTGCGACAAACGCCGGGCAAAGCGGTCGAAACCCCCATGGCGTGGCTGGCCGGGATCGGTCCCGAACTGGTCCCCTGCGGCTGCGGCGATGTCCTGAGCCATCTGGTGCCCGGCGGGGTCGAGTCCCAGATCGAGGAAGAAGAGACAGGCAAAAAAACGATCGCCCCCCCCGGTTTGCGTGCCCTGCCCATCGACCAGATGATGCAGCGCGACCGCCCCTTGAGCCGACCGATGGTGGTCCCGCGATGAAACAGCCGACCATTTTTCTGTTTGTTTTTTTCGCGCTCCTGCTCGGCGGCTGCCCCGAGCTACAGCACCCCCCCCAGGGGAGCAGCGGCACCTCCACGGCTGCGCAGCGCGAGGGCAATATTGTCATCCTGTTTCAGGTCCAACCGGTCACCCAGGTCTTGCCCCAGACCAGCCGGGTATTGATTTCGGTCTACTGCGCCACCACCTTGAGCGGGCTGCCGCTGCAATTCGAGATGGCGGCCACCGACACCCCCCGCGCCGCCTCGTTGCCGACCGGTTATGAACTTCAGATCACCTACGACGCCTTTGATTCGGCCAACACCTTCATCGGTCGCGGCACCGCCCAAACCGTCCTGGTGAAGGATCAATCGCCCCAAATCTCGATTCCGGTGGCGGCGGTCGCGGCGGGCTCCCCCTACGTCAATCCCCTGAACGGTTTGATCGTCGGCACCGCCTTGGTGCCGATTACCGTCGATGCCATTGATCCCGGCACCGGCGCTGCACTGAGCAACGTCCTGGTCGCGCTGGGCAACAATGCGGCAGCCTCCCAGTACACCGATTTGTCGGGCCAGGTGGTCACCGCCGCCTCCCTGCCGGTCGACCTGCATCTGTTTTACTACGGTAATGCCGTCTCGGTGCTGGGTTTCGACGGCAGCCAGATCACCATTCCCGTGCCTGGCCAAACCACCCATGCGACGGTGCAAGGGAGCTTCAACCCCAACCCCACCCTGGCGACCAACCAATCGCTGGAGATCTACGTCAGCGATGGGGTGCAGGTGGCAACGGTGAATCAAACCTTGGCGGGGGGAGGGCTCTACAGCACTAATGTGCCCATGATGATGGGCCCCATTGGGGTCACGGCGGTCTTGCACGACAACGATCCGTTGGCCACAGACCCCTTCCCCAATATGGCCACCCCGGTGGTCATCAACGGCCCGCTCGATTCGACCACCGTTCACTCGGTGACCTTGAGTTTCCCCGTGACCCCGACGGCGAAGATCCAGCAATCGGTCGACATCGTTCCCCCCAACCAACTTCCGTCGGCGCAAAACTACCTGGTCGACGTGTGGAGTCTTGACGCCGCCGGGGTGCCGACCCCGGTAGCCAATCTCGACCCCGGATTAACCGCGGTGGTCACCACCCCGCGTTGGAACGGCTATGTCTTCACCCCCCCAGGGGCGGTGAACTACCGCCGCTATGTGTCGCTGAACGACGCTACCAACGGTGGAACCACCGAAATCTGGGAGGAGGCTACCGACCCGGCCCTCTTCGCTGCCACGGTCACCCCCCCCGACTTGCCACTTCTGGCCCCGGTCGACAATACCACCACCCCCTTGTTGAGCTGGACCCCGCCCGCCGGAGCCAATCCCGACCTGGTGGCGGCAACCATTACCCAGTCGACCCGGCGTTGGACCTTCTACCTGCTCCACCCAGCGGGGGTGACCCAGATTCAGGTGCCTCCGGTTTCGGCGGGCGCTTTTGCCCCGATTCAGTCGGGGGGGAGCACCACCGACGCAGTGGTTTCGCTGCTGAACTGGCAGGCGGGCATGACCTGGGATCCCCAGAGCCCCGACCTACAGCCCCAGCATTGGCTACCGCTGAGCAGGGCGACCAGCGCACCTGTGCTTTTCACCCCCCCGTAAAGGGGGCTTTGTGCCATCAACAAAGGCGGCCCCGGGCCGCCTTTGTTGTTTTGAACCGCCGGAGTTTGCGGACTTGAGGTTCGGCGACTTAGGTCGCCTCCTACGGCAGCGCTATTTTTGCAGCCCATCCTCGGGTCGCTCGGAAACACTGAAAAAAGGCTCCTTAGAGATGCCTTCAACGCCTTTAACGGATGGAGCCACCGGGACATATTCAGGGCGGTTTTCTCGGTTTGTGCGAGGATTGGTCAGCCCCCCTTGGCCCCTTTTCATCCCATCACCTCCATTCAAATGGATGGCCGAGAACCCATGAACCCCAATCAACCCACCGCCGACACCGACACCCTCCTCGAAGAGGCACTGAGTTACCACCGCTACCCAAAACCGGGCAAAACCGAGGTGGTTGCCACCAAACCGGTGCTGTCGCAGCGCGATTTGGCCTTGGCCTACACCCCCGGTGTTGCCGAGCCTTGCCGTCACATCGCCCGGGATGTGAACGCCGTTTTTGACTACACGAATCGGGGCAATCTGGTCGCGGTGGTTACCAACGGCACGGCGGTGTTGGGGTTGGGGAACATCGGTCCCGAGGCGGCCAAGCCGGTGATGGAGGGCAAGGGGGTGCTCTTTAAACGGTTTGCCGACATCGACGTGTTCGACATCGAGCTCAACGCCCCGACGGTCGACGAGGTGATTGCCGCGGTGACCGCGCTCGCCCCTACTTTTGGCGGCATCAATCTCGAAGACATCAAGGCGCCCGACTGTTTCATCATCGAGCGGGAGCTGCGGCAAAAGCTCGATATTCCGGTCTTCCACGACGATCAGCACGGCACCGCCATCATCCTGGCTGCCGCTCTGCTCAATGCCCTTGAACTGCAAGGCAAGTCGCTCGCAACGGCCCGCATCGTCTGCAACGGGGCGGGGGCGGCGGCGATTGCCTGCATGGAGCTGCTCATTGTTCTGGGGGCGCGCCGCGAGGCGATCACCATGGTCGATTCCAAGGGGGTGATCCACGCCGGTCGCGATGACCTCAACAGCGAAAAATTGGCCTTTGCCCACATCAGCGACCTGCTCACCTTGAGCGCCGCCGCTGTCGGGGCCGACGTATTGGTCGGGCTCTCGGTGGGGGGAGCCTTCACCCCCGCGATGGTCGCCTCGATGGGCTCAAAACCGGTGGTTTGCGCCATGGCCAATCCCGATCCCGAGATCATGTATGAGGTCGCCAAGAAGGTGCGCTCCGACCTCATCATGGCGACCGGCCGCTCCGATACCCCTAACCAGATCAACAACGTGCTCGGCTTTCCCTCGATCTTTCGCGGTGCGCTCGACGTGCGGGCGCGGCAGGTCAACGACGCCATGCTGGTCGCAGCCACCCAAGCATTGGCGGCGCTGGCACGCGAGGAGGTGCCCGGCGAGGTGCTGGCCGCCTACGACCTGGAGGAGCTGCATTTCGGCCCCGACTACATCATTCCCAAACCCTTCGATCCCCGGGTGCTGACCCACGTCGCCCCGGCGGTGGCGAGGGCGGCGGTGGCGAGCGGGGTGGCGCGGCGCGAGCTGCCCAATCTGGATCGGTACGAGGAGCATCTGGCCGAGTTGATGGACCGGGGTCGCTTGGCTCTGCGCTCGGTATTGCGGGCGGCGAGGCGGGGGCAGGCGCGGATTTGCTTCCCCGAGGGGGAGCTGGAGCGGGTGCAGCGGGCGGCGGCAGTGCTGCGGGCCGAGCGGATCGGGGAGCCGGTGCTGATCGGCGATCCCGAAGCCATCGCCCGGCAGTGGCGTGAGCGGTTCCTTCCCGGAGAGCCCCCCGAGGTGATCGACCTTGATGGCGATCCCGAATTGCCCGGCATCGCCGAGCATTACTTCACGCTGCGCAGCCGTCGCGGGGTGATGCGCCACCACGCCATTGAACGGCTGCGCCAGAATCCCAACCGCTTTGGGGCGATGTTGCTGCGCCGAGGCCGGGTCGATGCCCTGATCACCGGGGTTGGCAACCACTACCCCCAGTCGCTGCGCCCGATCCTCACCCTGATTCCGACCCAGGAGGGGGTCGCCCGCGCCTACGGGGTCTACCTGATGGTGCTGCCGACCGGGCTGTTTTTGCTGGCCGACACCACCGTCAATCCCGAGACCACCCCCGAGTCGCTGGCCGAATGCGCCCGTTTAAGCGCCACCCTGGCCCGTCGTTTGGGGTTGGAACCTCGGGTCGCCATGCTCGCCTACGGCAATTTCGGCTCCGCCGATCAGCCCGAATGCCACAAGGTGCGCCAGGCGGTGGCGTTGCTTCATCGAGGGGGGAATCCCGGCTTCGAGGTTGAGGGTGAAATGCAGGCCGATACCGCCGTGGTGGGGCGGATTCTTGCGGGGCGTTACCCCTTTAGTCGCCTGACCAAACCGGCCAATGTGCTGATTTTTCCTAACCTGGCGGCGGGCAACATTGCCTACAAGCTGCTCAGTCGTTTGGGGGGAGGGCAAGCGATTGGGCCGGTATTGGTGGGGCTGTCGCGTCCGGCCCATGTGCTGCAAATCGACGCCACGGTTGAGGAGATCGTCAATCTCGCCACTGTGGCGGCGATGGAGGCGGTGGAGGGGAAGTAGGGGCGGTGCGGGGGAGGGGGCGGTTGAATCGGCGTTTCTTGAACAGTGCGTGCATAAGGGAAACGCTGATTCAAGGCATCCTGTCTTGAATCAGCGCGCTGCGCAAAAACCAAAAGCAGAGCTTCGGCGACGGGGTCGCCTCCTACGACGGCGCTATTTTGGCAGCCCATCCTAAGCTGAATGCACCGCGCCGATGCGCCCCCTGCCAAAGCCTCGCCGCCCAGGTGTTGTAGGAGCGCCGCCTCGGCGCGAGGGTCGGTCGTCGCGCGGGAACAGGGGGCAGCGCATTCGCTGCACCGCATCAGTTTTCTTCAGGCTCCTTGACCTGACTGCGCATGTAACCCATCAGCGATTCGATCTGAGCGTCGCTCAAGGGGCCACCCAACGCTTGGGACCAGCCGGTCATCGAGGTATGGGGCAGCCCCTTGGCGATGATGTCGCGGTTGGGCAGCGGCACCCCGTATGGATGGCAGGCCTGACAGACCGCCTCATACAGCGGCTGGCCGGTTTTCCCCTCGGCGGGGTCGAAGTGGCATTTGCGGCAGTCGGCCTCTTTAAAAATCACATCGGGATCGCCCAGGGTGTCGTCGCCCGCCAGGGTGCCCTGCAAAATCAAGGTGCCGGGCTCAAAGCGGATGGTTTTGACGATCTTGCCCCGCTTGCCCTTGAGATTCATGTCGATCTCCATCTCGCGTGCCTCCCCCGGCAGCAACACCTCACCCTGCAAGTGCACCACCGTGCAGCCGCAAGAGGGCTGGGGGGTGCCGAGCGAAACCGGCAGTCCGGTGTCGTTCTTCAACGTCAGGAAGATCCTCATGTGGGGGTTGTCGTGTTTGGCCATGATCGTCCCCAGCTCTAGGGGGCGACCCGACTCGAAGGCCTGGGTGGTGGTCAGGGTGATGTGGCGGTCGGCGGCGTGGGCGGGCAGGGCCAGCCACGACAGGGCCAAAACGATCAGGGACAACAGGCGCATGGGGACTCCGATACCGTGGGCCGGGCAGAAGGTCTTCGAGGTGATGCCTCGGGATCATCCCAGGGAATGGTGGATGCGGCAAACGGCCCGCCGCGTCATGGCGGCAGCGCGCCGCCATGGTGATGGCTTTGCCGTGTGCCCAACCGCAGTTGCCATTGCCCCAGCACCCGATGCGACGGGGTATCCCCCCGCTCTCGCCACCCCTCCAACGCCAGGGTTTGCCGGGGGGAGGGGCGCCACGCCAGCCGCAGCCCTTGCCGACCGGGATTGAAGTTGCCGCGGTCGATCCTGAGCAGGTAGGCCACCGCCGTGGCGTTGGCGCCACCGATCCGGTGAACGATCCCCAGCTCCTCCATACGCAGTGCCATCCCCCCTTGTGGCCAGCCCCAGCCAACCTCGGCGGCCGTTGCCGCAATGTCGCCCCGGTAGTTCAGCTTACCCAGGGTGCTCTCCAGCGTGCCTTGCTCCCGCCGCCAATCCAGGGCGGTTGCCACCCAGGGGCCATCCCCCTCGTCGCCCCAGCGCACCAGCATCCCCATCAGGGCCGTGCTACCCGCCAAGCAGTTGGTGGTGGTGCCGCATCCGGCGGTGGCTGGACCGTGGGTGTGGGGGGCGTTGCGGTCGACTTGACGGTGGATCCCCTCGATGTGGGCGCCATGCACACTCAAGGCGAACGAATCGCCCCCCCACTGCCCGCCGACCTCCCACATCCCCGGATGCCGGACGGTTCCGGTGCCGCCGCGGTAGCCGCTGCCCGTAAAATGCCCGATATGAAAACCGGCCTCATCCCCGTGCCAGTCCAGGGTCACCCCCTCGTCGCTCCAGTGTTCGTGTCCCAGCACCGTCTGCACAAACAACGAGGGGAGCGCCCAAGCGGGCAATCCGGGGTGGCCGCTGGCGGGCATGAGCGTCCCCACCTTGACCCGCCAATGGCCGACATCCAACCCCACCCCGGTGTGGTCGCGCATAAAGCCGTTGGCGTCGTCGTACATCTGGGTGGCGAAGAGTTGTAGCCAGGGTAGGGGACGAAAAGCGATCCCTGCCCGGGACTGCCCCCACAGCCAGCCGGTGGGGGTGGTTTCGCGCAGACCCAGGGTGGGCAGATCGGGACTGGGGGTATCGAGGTGGCGCAGGTTGAGTTCCAGCAGCCCCTCCCAGCGTCTGGGGAGCTGGCTGGCAGCGGGCGGCGGCGCCATTTCGTGGGGGGCATGCGTCTGTTGGCTCTGAGCCGCCCCGGCCATCAGGCTAAGGGCCAGTAGCGGCAGCCCGAATCGCCGCGACGGGCGAGCCCCCCGTGAGGGCATCGGCCAGGAAGGGGTCGGCCAGGCGGGGGTCGGTGAGCATGGTTTCATCGGTCAGGGTTCCCAGGAAGGCGATGAGGTCGAGTTTGTCCTGGGGGGTGAGCGCCAGCCCCGAGGCCAGGGAGTCCTTGTAGGGATTGAGCCGTCCGTCGCCCGCGTTGGCTTGTCCGGGGGGAATAACCCGCCCTCCGGCGATGTAGAAATCGAGCACCTCGCCCAAGGTGGCGATGGAGCCGTCGTGCATGTAGGGGGCGGTGATGGCGACGTTGCGCAGCGAGGGGGCGCGGAACAGCCCCATGTCGGTCGGGATGCCGGTGCTTTCGAACAATCCACGGTTGGGGAGGGGGAATCCCCCCAGCCCGTCGATGTTGTAAAGGCCGGTGTTGTGGAACTGCGGCACCTCGCCCGGCATGGAGCCGACGTGGGTGACCTGTTCGTTGAAGTTGAAGCTGCCGTGGCAGTGGAAGCAGTCGGCCTTCTCGTTCATGAACAGGTTGAGCCCCCGCAATTCGGCGGGACTCAGGGTCGCTCCGCCTTGCAGGTAGCGGTCGTAGCGGGAATCGACCGCTAGAATCCCCCGGATGAAGGTGGCGATCGCCTTGATGACGTTGCCGAACACGAAGGGGTCGCCCTGACCGGGAAAGGCGGCGGCAAAGAGGGCAGGGTAGAGGGGGTCGGATTTCAGCCGCGCCAGCACCACGGGGCCGGAGGCGTCGGTAATCCCCAGTTCGACGGGGTTGTCGGAAAACAGCGGCACACTGTGGTGGGCCTCCAGGGTGCCCAGGGCGGGATTGGCCCAGGTGTAGGTGGAATTCCAGGCCGCGTTGCCCAGGGTTGGAACGTTGCGGGGCATCGCCTCGCCGGTAGCGCCGGTGGCGACGGCATGGCCGTTGGTGAAGGCCAGGCTTTGGAGGTGGCACGAGGCGCAGCGCTGGGCGCCGTTGCCCGACAGTCGGGCGTCGTAAAAGAGGTAGCGCCCCAGGGTGAATTTGGCCTTGTTGGGGAGATTGTCGGCGGGAACCCGAGGCGCGGGGACGTACACCGGCAGGTTCCACGACCAGTTCGCGGAATCCTGGGTGGGGTCGGAGACGGTTGTGCCCGACGGCAGGTTGAGACAACCGGCGAGCACAACCGCAAAAAGCCAGTACCAGCGCGGCATGTTCTAAGGCTTGGTTTCGACCACGAAGGGGTGGTTGGCCGAACCGTTGGCGCTGAGCGGCAGGCCGGTGGCCACATCCAGGTTCAGCCGCGAAAAGATCCCCGAGGCGGCGGTGCCGCAATCGGGATCGGTGTTGCCGCTCATACACCCCGCCGGCATGGGGGCGGTGATCGTCAGATCGGTGTCTTGAAAGAGGGTTGCCAGTTGCAGGGTGACCTGCTGGGTGGTGGGATCGAACGCGGCGAGCTTGATCGGCGCCAGATTCGGGGCGGTGCAGGTCGACTGTTCCATTGGGGTGGCAGCGATGCAGCCGAGGGAACCGACATGAAAGTTCCAGGTGTTGGTGGCGCTCAGGACGGCGTTGGGGCTGACCCCGGTGACGGTGGGGGTGAAGTTGAGCGCGTCGTAAGTCCCAACCGCGAAGCTCCCTTGGGTGATCCCCTGCAAGGGGGTACCCGCCACGGCGGTGGTGGCGACGTTGGGATCGGCCCCCACGGCGACGGTGGGGCCGCTCACGGTGGGGATGGGGTTGAGTTCGATCTTCACGAACTTGTGTCCCGAGGCCCAGCTCCACATCATCCCGATGGAATTCAAGGGGGCTGGGGCAGTGGCGGCGTCGGCGTGGTTGAGGTAGACGGTAGCGCCGTTGTCCACGACCGTATCGGGAATTCCGACCTCGAAGGCCAGACCCAGGTAGGCGCCGCTGCTCAGAACCGGGACGGTACCGGTGACGGCGGTGTGCATACCGGTATCGCCCCGTCCGGTGGAACCGTCCTCAAAGTCGAGCAGCGCCACGTTGAGGTACTGGTAGGTGTTCTGGTCCAGGGTCACCGGGTGTTCGCCACCCAGGCTGTCGATCAGGCGCAGGTTGGAAACATAGAAACGGGCATCGAAAAGGGTGGCGTGGGGTTGCAACCCCGCCGTGGCGGTGATCCCCGCCCCCGCCGTGGCGGCAAGACCGATGGTCCCGATGTCTTGGCCGGTCAGGGCGGTGACGGCGCCGTTTTTGAGGGCAAATTGGATCGAAAGCGGCTGGGTGGTGGCGGTGTTTGCCCCCGATCCAGACCCCGTGCCTGTTCCGGTCCCAGTGTTGGTGGTGTTGCCGCTGCTGGAATCGGTCGTGTTGCCGGTGTTGCAAGCGCTCAACAGCAGGGCAGCGCCTAGGGCCATGGCCAGGGCGGCCCTGGGGTGGGTGGCGGTACGGGACATGGAACTCCTCCTTACGGTCGGTTGGACACTTCCAATTGAAATCGCCCCCTTGTGGCCGGGAGCGGGTTGGGAGCGCTTGTTCCGCAAAATGGGCGCCAATGTTCAAACCTTATAAAATCAACAACATAGCGGGGTTAAAACGGAGTGGCGCGTGATTTCACGCGGTTTTATGTGGAAGACCGGCGCGATTTCACACCTTGCCACCGGACAACACCGAGCCCGCTTCGAGTACGATCCCCCTTCGCCATCCTCCCTCGGAGTCCCCATGCCCAAGCAACTGCCCCCTTTGCGCGTCAATGGCGACCGCCTGGTCAAGATCGCCGTCCAGGCTGGCATCGCCCCCGCTTACTCCTACGCCCCCTTCGACGTCGATGTCGATGGCCGCGCCTTCGCCCTACCCGCCACCGGGGGGATCACCCTCAACGTGGTGGTGGGCGATTCGGTCTTTGGTTGGGCGGGGGACCACATCGAGCCGGGGGTCTCTTTGCTGCTCAATGAAAAGGAGCGGACCGGCAAAGCCAACGCCGGGCTCAACTTTCTGGCGTGCTGTGGCAACGTCGCCACCCTCGTCAGTGGCGAGGCCCAAGGGGCCAAGGGGCGGGTACTGGGGCACCACGGCGGGGTCCACCACGTCATCGTCGACTTCCCGATTGAGGTCATGGAGCGGATGACCTTGGACGACAAGGTGCTCATCCACGCCTTCGGTCAGGGGATGACGCTGCTCGACCACCCCGAGGTCCACGCCATGAACATGGATCCCGAACTGCTGGCCGCCTGGCCGATCCGGGTGGCCGCCGACGGGGCGCTGGAGGTACCGGTCACCACCCTGGTGCCGGGCCACGCCATGGGCAGCGGCATTGGCTCGGCGGCGGTCCACTATGGCGATTACGACATCCTGACCCACGATCCCGACACGGTGAGCGAGTACCAACTTAATCAAATCCGCTTTGGCGATTTGGTCGCCATCCTCGATCACGACAACCGTTATGGGCGGACCTACCGCAAGGGGGCGGTCTCGGTGGGGGTGGTGGTTCATTCCGATTGCAAACTGGCGGGCCACGGGCCGGGGGTGGCGACCCTGCTCACCGCCCTGGGGGGCAAGATTCGCCCGGTGCTCGATCCCGGCGCCAACGTCGGGCGCTATTTGGGGATGGGACGGTTCCGTGAGGGGAGCAGTCAAAAGAAGAAGGGGAAGAGGGTATGAGTTTGCCGCAGCAGGTGGATTTGGTCGTCGTCGGGGCGGGGATTTCGGGGCTCGGGGCCGGGGTGAGGGCGCTGGCCGCCGGGCGCGATGTGGTGGTCCTGGAGGGAAGTGGCCGCGCCGGGGGGGTGATTGAAAGCCGCCGCCACGACGGCTACCTGTTCGATACCGGCCCCAACTCGACCTTGGGCAATCGTCCAGGGGTCAAGGAGTGGGTCGCCGAGTTGGGGCTCGACCCCCTCGATGCCGCCCCTGAGGCCAAGTATCGCTACGTGGTCAAGGGGGGCAGGTTGGTCCCGCTGCCGCTGGGGCCGGTCGCCTTCCTCAAAACGCCCCTCTTTTCACTCTGGGCCAAATTGCGGTTGCTGGCCGAGCCGCTGCATGGTCGGGCCGAGGCGGAAGAGACGGTGGCCCAGTTTGTCCGCCGCCGTTTGGGGCCAGAGTTTCTCGACTACGCGGTCGGCCCCTTCGTCAGCGGGGTCTACGCGGGCGACCCCGAGCGGCTTTCGGTGCGGGCTGCGGTGGCCAAGATCTACAACCTGGAGCGGGATCACGGCGGCCTCTTGCGCGGGGCGCTGGCCAAACGCAACGTCAGCGGCCAACCCAAGGGGGGGATCTTCTCGTTCGCGGGGGGGATGGGGGCGCTGCCTGAGGCAATGGCGGCCAAGTTGGGCGAGCGGCTCTTCCTCGATACCCCGGTCAAGGGTTTGAAGAGCGAAGAGGGGGGAATGGTGCTCGATCTGGGGGAGGGTCGCAGGCTGCGTGCCCGCGAGGTCTGGCTCGCCGTCCCCGCTGAAGTGAGCGCCAATCTGGTCGCCCCGCTCGCCCCGGTGGCCGAAGAGACCTTGCGCCAGATTCCCTACGCTGCGGTGGCCCAGGTGTTTCTGGCCTACCGCAAAGCCGACATCCCGGCGCTGCCCAAGGGGTTCGGTTTTCTGATTCCTCGGGTCGAGGGGATCGAAACATTGGGGTGTCTATTTTCAAGCCAGCTCTTCCCCGGTCGCTGCCCCGACGATCGGGTGGCGCTGACCGCCTACGTGGGGGGGAGAACCAATCCCGACGGAGCGCTACGGCTTCCGGCCCAGATCGTTGCCGGGGTGCGGGAGGACTTGAAAAAACTGTTGGGGATTCAGGCCGAGCCGGTCTATGTCGACACCGCCCGTCACGCACGGGCGATTCCGCAATACGAACTGGGGCACGAGGGGAGGATCGCCACCATCGAGCGGGCGCTGGCCCCCTTCCCGATCAAGCTGGTGGGGAACATCAAGGGGGGGGTGGCGGTGGCCGACCGGCTGCTGTTTGCACAAGCATTGGGGTGAGGGGTGTTTGGGGAAAGGTGGATAAGCGCAGCGCATCCACCTTCTTCCAGCCAAGGGGCACTCCCCACCAACATCAAAAAACCCCGCCGAAGCGGGGTTTTTTGTGTCCAACCGAGAGAAAACCGGGATTAGCCGGCGATCTTCTCGAACTTGGCGCGCAGCTCGTCTTCGCTCTCTTCGTGGTCGGGATCCTTGGGGATGCAATCGACCGGGCAGACCTTCACGCATTGGGGTTCGTCGAAGTGGCCGACGCACTCGGTGCAGAGATCGGGATCAATTTCGTAGATCTCGTCACCCTCGGTGATGGCGCTGTTGGGGCATTCGGGTTCGCAAACGCCACAGTTGATGCATTCATCGGTAATCATCAGGGCCATGATGAAGCTCCTCGACAGTCGAAATGGGGAAGAAAAAGTCCCCTTGGGGAATGAAGGCCATCTGGACCGGGAGGGTCGAGCCCTCGCCAGGGTCGGGAAATTTAAGGGTTCGGGGGGTGCGGGGCAACCGACAAATCACGACTTGATGATTTTGTCAGGGGTTGTCCTGCCGTAAGAGGTCGAGAAGCACCCCCTCGCGCAGCCCCCCGTCGGCAATCGTCACGGTGGGGGCGGCAAAACGTAGCGCCAAGGTGTGCAGCAGGATCAGCCCGGCGACGAGCAAGTCTTCGCGCCCCGGATCCATCCCCGCCAACGCCCCGCGCTGCCCCCGGTTCAGAGGAAGCAGCACCGACAGCCAGTGCAGGATCCGCCCATAGTGCAACTGGCAGCCGTTGATCTTCTCGGCGTCGTAGTGGCGCATCCCCAACTCCAAGGCGGCCAGGGTGGTGGCGGTTCCGGCGGTGGCGATTAGGGCGTGTTCGGGGGTCAACGGCCCAATCACCGGCCAGGCCGGTTCGAGCGCCGTTTGCGCCTCGGCCAGCAGGCGGCGCAGTTGCTCCGGCGGGGTCGGCATGGTCGGGGCCAGCCGTTCGGTCAGCACCACCACCCCCACCGGCAGCGAAATAGAGGCGACGATCCGCCCCCCTTCGAAACGGACCAGCTCGGTCGAGCCCCCCCCGATGTCGGCGATCAACGCCTTGTCCGGTGGGTTGGAAAGCCCCGCCATCACCCCCCATGCCGACAGCCGCGCCTCCTCATCGCCGCCGATGATCTCGATGGCGATGCCGGTTGCCGCGAGCACCGCTGCAATCACCGCCTCGCGGTTGTCGGCTCGGCGTAGGGTGGCGGTGGCGACGGCGCGGATGGCGCTGCCGGGGGGGATTTGGGGCAAGAAGCGCTGCAAGGCGGCGATCAGCCGGGTTTGCCCCCCCTCGCCGATCTTGCCGGTGGCGTGCAGCCCCTCGCCGAGGCGGACGATGACCTGATCCTCGACCAGGGTTCGACCCGATGCACCGACAATCAAACGGACCGTGTTCGAGCCGATGTCGATGGCCGCAGCATTCACGGGGCGAGTACCTCGGTGTCTTCTTGGTAGGTGCGGGCGTAGCCGACATAGCGCTGCGAGGAGGCGAGCAGGGCGGCTTTTTCATCCTCGCTCAAGGGGCGCACCGCTTTGGCGGGACGGCCCAGAATCAGATGACCGGGGGGGTACGACTTGCCAGGGGGGACGAGGCTGCCCGCCCCGACGATGGAGTCGTCGCCGATGGTGGCGTCGTCCATCACCACCGCCCCCATGCCGATCAGGATGCGATTGCCCAACGTGCAACCGTGCAGGGTGACGCTGTGGCCGATGGTGACGTCATCGCCGATGACCAGCGGGAAGGTGTCGTTGGTAACGTGCAGAACCGAGTTGTCTTGCACGTTGGTGCGTGCGCCGATGCCGATGAAGTGCACGTCGCCGCGGATCACCACGTTGAACCAGACCGAGCAATCCTCCCCCAGGGTGGTCCGCCCAATAACGGTGGCGTTGGGGGCCAAATAACAACGAGCCCCCAGTTGGGGGCTCCATTGTTTGTAGCGCAGGATCAATTCCAGCCCTCGCTCTTGGGTTCGTCGGCGGGGGGCGGGGTGACGACCGGTTTGCCCTTGCGCCGGTTTTGATCCTCCACCGCCAAAGCCGGTTTGTTCAGCGCCGCTTCCGAGAGCTCGTTCATGCTGCCTTGAATGCGACCGCCCGCAGCGATCTCCAGAGAACGGTAGGCGACCTCGCCAGCAATGCGGCCATGCTCCTGGACGATCAACTGTTTGGTCGCCCGCACGTTGCCGGTGACCGAGCCGTTGATGATGGCGATGGGGACCTCAATGTCGCCGACGACCTCGGCCTGCTCCGAAACAACCAGGCGGCTTTCACCATCGCCTTCGGCACGAATCGTCCCTTCTAGGCGACCGTCGATGCGCAGCTGTCCGGCGAAGAACAAATCCCCAACCAAACGGGCCGAAGCGCCAATCAGGGTGCCGATGCCGTTGGACGAGGAACTGGCAGGGGTGACGGCACGGGGGGATGGGTTTTCTTGTTTGTCGCGCTTGTTTCCGAACATCAGCGTGGCTCCTCTTGCAGCGTGTCGAGGGGAAGTACGGGACGGGCCAAAATATGGCCCCGGCGGTCGAAAAGGGTGATCTGTACGTCGGTTACGACCGCTCCATCCGGGATGGCCAGAGAACCTTCGAACGACTGGAAGTAGCGAAAACCGTAGGGGGCGGCCTGATCGGCGGGCTCCATCAGGTTCTCCTCTTCCCCCTCCTCGCCAACGCGGTAGGTGATTTGGAGCTGCCAAGAGCCGGAGATCATCTTTTGCCGCTTCAAACTTTGGATCAGGCGGAACTGGTAGCGCCACCCCTCCTCGCGCACAAGCTGAAAGCCGTAGACCTCAAGGCTGTCGTGTTGGGCGGCGCTTTCGAGAATGTTGCGGTAGAAGGTGAGCTCTTGGCGCAGATCGACCATCTCTTTGCTTTGCCGGTCGATGGTGGTGTGCAGGTCGGCGGTGAGGGCGTCGCGGGTCTCAAGTTGGCGCTGAAGATCATTAACCCTGCCGACGAGCTCGGCGTTGGTTTGCTCCAGCTGATGGTTCCGGTTTTCCATCGCATCGATGCGGGCCTGAGTTTGGCTGGTGATCGCCGGACTTTCGTTCTGCCAGAAGAACAAACCGATCATGAGGGCGGTATAGAGCGCCACGGCGCTCGCCATCGTGAAATACAACACGCTGCGGCGAATACGGATGGAACGGGGGGCGGTACCCTTCTCGTGGTCGAGAATGACCAGTTCGAAGCGACGCGGCAGCATCGATCAGGGAACCAGTGCGACGAGAGGGAGCCCCGCGATGAGCGGCCAGCCCATCATCAGGTTGAGGCAGGCGACCGCCTGACCCGAGGCGCCCCGGTTGAGGTTGTCGATGGCACAGGTGACGACCCAAGGGGCCCCCTCTTCACGGGCCGGGGTCAGGGCCATGGCGGCAATCGCGGTGCCCCGCACATCTTTGGTGTCGGGTTGGGCGCCGGGGGGGAGCAGCCGGATCAGGGGTGCATCGCCGTAGGCCTCGACCCAAGCCTGCCGAAGCGTCGCCTCATCCACGCCGGGTTTGGGCTGAATGTACAGGGTGGCGAGGATCCCCCGGTCGATGGGCAGCAGGTGGGGGGTGAAGGTGACCCGCACCGGGGTTTCGGCGGCCAGCGACAGGGTTTGGGTGATCTCAGGGGTGTGCCGGTGTTGCTCGACCCCGTAGGCCCGAAAGCCCTCGGCCACCTCGGCGTAGAGCTGGCTGACCTTGGCGCTGCGTCCGGCACCGCTGGTCCCCGAGGCGCAGGAGGCGATCACCTGAGGGGCGATCAACCCCGCCTTAAGCAACGGCACGAGGGGAAGCGAAACCGAGGTGGGGTAACAACCGGGGCAGGCGACCAGCCGCGCCTCGGGCAGCCCCTGCGCCCACTCCACCAAGCCGTACACCGCCTCGGGAATCAACTCGGGATGGGGGTGTTCGTGGTTGTACCAGGCGGCGTAGGTGGCCGGATTTTTCAGCCGAAAATCGGCAGAAAGGTCGATCACCCTCACACCCCGTGCCAAAAGGGCAGCGGCGATGGGGGCGGCGGTGGCATGGGGCAGACCGAGGAAGGCGATCTGCGCCTTGGCTTTGATCTGATCGGGGTCGACCGGATGAAGAAACGGGTCGGGCAGCAGCTCGGGGCTGATCCCGAGCAGGGCGGGAAAAACCGCCCCGATGGCTTGCCCCGCCTGGCTACCGGCGGCCAAGTGGGCAATGCGTACCTTGGGATGGCTGGCCAAAATCCGAATCAGCTCGATGCCGGTGTACCCGGTCGCGCCGATGATGGCGATATCGAGCCGATCCGACATGGCGCTCAGTCCTCTTCGACCGTGGTCGGCAGACCAAGCCGCCGGGCAACCTCAAGGTAGGCCTCTTCGACCCCACCCAGATCCCGCCGAAACCGGTCTTTATCGAGTTTTTCGCCGGTGTTCACATCCCAATAACGGCAGGTGTCGGGACTGATCTCGTCGGCCAGCAGGATCTCCCCTTGCCGGGTTTTGCCGAATTCGAGTTTGAAATCGATCAGGTCGATCCCCGCCTGGGCCAGCCGTTCTTTGAGTACACCGTTGATCGTGGCGGCCTGAACCCGCAATTCGACGATCTCCTCGGCGGTGGCCCAACCGAAGGCGATGGCGTGATCGGCGCAGACCAGGGGGTCGCCCAGGGCGTCGTCTTTGTAATAGAACTCGATCAAGGGTTTGGCCAAGACCTCACCCTCTTCCCGGCCCAGCCGTTTGGCCAGGGAACCGGCGACCCGGTTACGCACCACCACCTCAAGCGGAATGATCGAAACCTTGCGGATTTTCATCTGCCGCGTGCTCAAGGTTTCGATGTAGTGGGTGACGATCCCCTTGGCGGCCAGCACCTCGAACAGGTGGGCGGAGATCCGCTGGTTGAGGATCCCCTTGGCGGCGATGGTCCCTTTTTTTAAGGCGTTGAACGCAGTGGCATCGTCCTTGAAGTACTGAATGACCACATCGGGATCGTCGGTGGCAAAAACCCTTTTGGCTTTGCCTTCGTACAGCAATTCACCCATGGACATGATGCGACCTCGACAAAGGAGGGGGGAAAAGAGAATCAAGCAGGTGGAAAACCGATCAAAAACGCAGCGAGCGCCGCAGCAAATGAGCCGCGCAGTAGGTCTTTACCTTTAAAGGTTCCTAGGAGTCTGTCGGACTTGAGATCGTCCTACTCGGCAATTGCTCCTGCATTGCTCTACCTCCTGCATCCATGCAGTCGTGCGCCGGCGGGTAATCGGTCCAAATTTCCCCGGTTTTTCGTCACATAGCCACCACTATGATCCTCAAAACCGTGAAAATTTGGCCTCGATTCCCCACTCGGCTCGC